>ENA-OOXT01000003-OOXT01000003.1-human-gut-metagenome-genome-assembly--contig:-NODE-3-length-188107-cov-7.056304_pt1 | contig 188107 bp, 176 predicted proteins | sample MGYA00241590_ERZ501349 | MGnify/ENA primary metagenome ERZ501349 (study PRJEB25962, sample SAMEA2042838) | human gut metagenome | biome: human gut; feature: human-associated habitat; material: faeces...
AAACTCCCCACCAGATTTCGATGAGGAGTTATTTTAGCTCCCCACCAGATTTCGAAGAGCCAAAAATAAAACCTTTTATAAATTATATATTTTCATCTTTTATTGTTTCAATTATATTTTCATTTCGCATTTTTCTTAGAGCAAAATACATAATTGTACTTACTAAAATATAGACTACCAATACTGCAATAATTATAGCTTTCCCTGGAAATATAAAGCCATAATCATTACCACTTGCAAAAGCTTTATATATTCCATAAGAACCAAGTAATCCCAAAGGTATACCCATAATTAAAGCTTTCGTAGAATACATAATTGATTCTAAATTAATCATTTTATTAAATTCTTTTTTAGTCATACCAATTGATTTTAACATTGCAAATTCTCTTCTTCTTAGATTCATATTAGTATTAATTGTATTAATTATATTTGTTATACCAATTAGACTTATTACAATAATAAAACCATATAAGAATATTGATACTAAAATAATTAAACTTCTTTGTGCTTTAGCTTCAGTTTCAATATTAAACAAACTATAATTAGTAATATTTTCATCAAGTAAATATTCTTTGATTAAACTTTCTAGTTTTTCTGCATCTGTTGATTTAATATATAAACTTCTTGAATTAGTATCATTTACATTATAATTAGATACAATATAATCATAAAATTTATCACTTACTATAACTGTTGGAGTTTCACTATATACATTTTGAAGTCCCATTGGTAAAGTATCAATTCTCTTTAAAATTTTAATACTTAAATCTTTATTATTAATAGAACCTGTTACTGTTTTAAATTTATTTAAATCAAATAAATTTACTTCTTTATAATTTTTACTATCCTCTTGATAAAATATATTTTTATCAATTAATAAACCCTTATAATCAAAATTAGTATCACTTATTTTATTTTCTTTTAGTATTCTTTCAAACTCATCTTCACCCACAGACATAATTCTAAGAGGTAAATCATTAATTCCATCATAGTTCTCTAATACATCTTCATTATAATATTTTTTATAATCAAATGTCATACTCATTCTTCTATTTATACTATATTTAGTAATATTATTCATTTTTATTATATCATTAATTATTTTTTTAGATTCTTCGTCTTTAGTATCACTAAGATAAAGTTGAATATCATAATTAGCATCTTGATAATACTGATTTGTTACTTTGAAACCATAACTTAAAAATGATGATAAAGAAATAAATACTGCAACACTTAATACAATTGATATAATCGTAGTCCTATTTCTTTTTTTATTTCTTTTCAAATTTTTATAAGCAATATCTCCTCCAACACCAAATAATTTATTAACCATTTTAGATGACTTAATTTTCTTACTATTTATTTTTATTTCATTATTATTTCTAATGGCTTCAATCGGTGAAATTTTACTACTCTTTTTAGCAGCTCTAAGAATAGATAAATATATTGTAACTGCTCCAAGTATAATGCTTAAAATAACTGGCCAAATAGATATACTAAATACAAATTTAAAATCATTAAAAGGATTCTTAGCAAAATAATTTATTATAATAACAAGTATATAATCAGCAAATATTCCACATATAATACCTAAAGGAATACCAATTAGACCTAGGATAAAACCTTCATGTAAAACATTTTTCTTAATTTGTTTACTTGTTGCCCCAACACTAGAAAGCATACCATACATCTTTTTCTTCTCTTGATTAGCAATATCAAAACTATTTTTTATAACAAATACACTAGTAAGTATTATAATACCTATTACTACACCCGCAACAGCATATAACATATTCATTGTTCTATCACTTAAACTAACGCCACTCCACCTTAATAGTTCATCATTTAAAGTAATATTATATTTATTTAAATCTTTATCATTTGCTATATTATTTATATATTCTTTATAATATTTAGCATCTTTAAATAATAATGAGACATTTATATTATCACTTACATTATCTATTTTAGTAATTAATGTATAACCTGGAGCACTATATCCTTCAATATTATAATTTAATCTCTCCGTAATACCTACAATTTTATATTCATGTTTACTTGTATCAGTTATATATTCATGACAAAGATCAGTTTCTCCTTCTTCCACATAATATGGATTACTTTGGTTAAGAATAGTTCCATCCATACATACTCTTTTTCCAATATCTAAACTAATTGTATCACCTAGTTTTACCTTAGCATTATTTTGAAATGGTACGCTAACTACGATTTCTCCACTATCCTGAGGAAGTCTACCTGAAACTATTTTTAATGTTGTATTTTCAAAAGCCTCTTTTGTATATCCCAAAATATAAGCATAAGGCTTATATTCATTCATATTATCATATTTTGCATAACCTAAAGTTTCTGTTAAATAAATACTTTTAACATGACTATTATTTGTAAAATATTGTAAATCTTTTTGCTTGACATTTTCAACTGTCAAGTGTCTATTTCCCCCATCTGTAATAGCTATATTTATTAATGTTGCTTGAAATGATGTAACCATTCCTGCTACTGCACATATTAAAGCAACAGAAAGCATAATACCTATAATTGTTACTATTGTTCTTTTTTTATTTAATTTTAAATTTTTAGTTGTTAAGTTATTTAATATATTCATGATTAATTCCTTACATCACTTACTATTTTGCCATCTTCGATAGTAATAACTCTGTTTGCACAAGATGCAATTTCAGCATCATGAGTAATAATTATAATAGTTTGATTATATTTTTCATTTGATTCTTTTAGTAAGGCAACAATTTCATCACTTGCTTTTGAATCTAGATTACCTGTTGGTTCATCTGCTAAAACTAAAGCTGGATTATTTATAATTGCTCTTCCAATTGATACTCTTTGTTGTTGTCCTCCAGATAATTCATTTGGCAAATGCTTTCTTCTTTTTTCAAGACCTAAAGTTTTAATTATTTCATTTAAACGTTCTTTAGTAACACTTTTACCATCAAGCTTACAAGGTAGTTCAATATTTTCTTCGACATTTAATATTGGTATTAAATTATAAAATTGATAAATTAATCCGATTTGTCTTCTTCGAAATATTGCTAGAGCATCATTATCCATATTATAAATATCTACCCCATCAATAAATACTTTACCACTTGTTGGGCTATCAACTCCCCCAAGTAGATGTAAAAGTGTAGATTTACCACTTCCACTTGCACCAATAATGGCAACAAAATCTCCTTTTTCTACACTAAAACTTACATGATCAACCGCATTAATATTGGTATTTCCATTTTGATAAGTTTTAACTAAATTTTCAACTTTTAATATTTCCATTTTTCTTCACCCATAATCATTATATGAAATGTAAATGACTCTAAAGTGACTATTAGATATTTTGTTTAAAATCACTTTCGTAATATGTTACTTTATCTAATAATTGATTATATTCATCTGCTAGAACTTGTCCATCAAAATAAATTTGATAATCATCAATTTCCCACTTATCTTTATTTGTTTTTAAATAATTAAAAACATCTTTTACACTACTTATAAATGTTTCATATTCTTTTTGTTCAATCTCTAAATCACTTAAAATATCACTATTATTATCAATCATTAATTCATCATAAAAATCTTTATAATATTCATCAATATCTTTATCTAAATATGATTTTATTACATGTTCATTTAGCATATTTTTTAGTTTTTTATAAATATCTAGACAATCTTTTTCTTTACTATCTAAATAATTTAGTGACTTATTAAAATCTGGTCCATCCATAATATAATTATCTATATCAAATAAACTATATATTGCATCATAGCTATATGAATTTACTAAGTCTCTGGATAATGTTATATAATCTTTATAATAACTCTTTATTGATTTTTCTACCCATTTATATTCATTTGTTGTAACTAAACTATTTAATCTGTGATCTACGCTGGTATCCCAAAGACCATTTTTTTCAATTAAATCACTGATTAAATTAATTTCATTTTTAATTAAGTCTTCTTCTTTTAAGTCATTTTTCACATCAAAAAAGATATATCCCCAGAAAATGATGGATAAAATAATTAACACACTTACTACTATTAATATAACTCTTTTACTTTTTTTCATAGCATCACTCAAAATAAATTCTAGCTTTAGATAAGTTTTTTAATCTATTAATATCGACATAACTTTTAGTTGATGAAAATATAAGTCCATAGATAGAACTACATACTGAAATCCAACCTACTATTAACATAACATCTTTTAATATTGATGTAAAATTTGTATAATAAAGAATAAGAAGTGCTACACCTAAAGCTAAAAGTATTCCTTTTCTATCTTGTTCTTTTTCATAGGAATATAATTCTTCTTGTACTTGTTTTTTAAAGTTATTTCTTATCATACTTATCATTTTTTCTTTTTCTTCTTCAGTTACTTCAAAATTACATTTAATATTTATTTTAACTTTATTTTTAAAATTACTTCCAATAGATTCATGATATATATAATTAATTAAATCATCACTTACTATTTCTTCAGAATACCTATTATAAAAATATCTTTTCTTATTTAGTAATACATTTACTTCCGTAGTCATAACTCTTCTCCCAATTTATTCTTTCAAAATGATACTTATCATCATTTATCACACTTTTTATATCTTTTAATACCTGATGATTATATCTAAAATATACTTCATAATCAACATTTTTTCTTTTCATTATTATTGGATCAATTCCTAGTGTATCTTCATAAATCATAATAGTATCAAATGATAAATTTCTTTTTTGTTCTAGATACCATATTACTCTTTCACCAGGTGTTGTAAAATACATATTTTCTAAGGGTTCTAAATAACCATTTATTATGAAACCCTCTTCAAGAAATTGAGGACCTATACTTATGGGTATACCCATTTGTCTTATGTTAGTTAGTGCCATATATAAATCTATGTATGTTTCATTAAAGTTTTTATATGAATTTATACTTAAATATATTGGTTTTCTAAATTCATTATAAATATCTTTGATACACTTAGTAATTACTATTTCATCCATTCTTTTTAAAGACAATAACACCCACATATAAACCACCTGTAAATATATTGTATCAAAAATATTATAAATTGTAAATATTTACAAAAGGGTTTGATTATAGTATAATTTGGTTGTGGTGATTAGTTTTGAAAAAAGAAAAAATTATAAAGTTTATAAAAAAGTATTATTATATTTTAATACTTGCTATACCTTTTATATTAATAGATTTATTTACAAGATATAAAGTTGAATTTTATGGTTTATTTAAGCCAGTTCCTAACCTTTTTACAATATTATGGATATTTTTAGTATTAGCTTTATCTTTATTTACTAAAAAAAGATTAGGTAAAATAATATATTCAATATTTTTTATTATATCTTTAGCAATTTATTTAGTAAATAATATTTATTTTTCAATGACTGGAGTATTTTTTGATTTTAGTATGGTACTTCTTGCTAGTGAAGGATCTTCATATTTACTTGATTCAATAAAAAATTGTAATTCATTAGTTTATTTACTTTTGATACCTATTATTTTTTCATTTTTTGTTTCATTAAAGGTTTTTCCAAAGCATGAAAAGGGTCATTATAAAGCACTTGTTATATCAATATTTGCATTTATTATACTTCATAGTATTACACCAGTTTTTCTTGGTAAAGCAAATGAAGAATTAACATGGAGTACATGGAGAAATCCTAGAAATATTTATATTAGTTTTAATGATAATAATAAATCTTTAAAAGTATCTGGTTTATATGAATATACTGCAAGAGGATTTTATATGACATTTTTAAAGAGTAAGCAAACAGTTAATGAACAAGATATAGCTTTTTTGAAAGAAGAATATAGTAAAGAAAATGATAAAAAGAAGAATAGATATACAGGTAAACAAAAAGGAAATAATTTAATAATTGTACAACTTGAAGGAGTAGATTCATGGCTTATTAATAAAAATGATACACCGACACTTTATAATATGATGAGAAATAGTATTAATTTTACTAATCATTATTCTTATTATAATGGTGGTGGTTCAACATTTAATTCTGAGTTTGCAGTTAATACTGGATTTATTACTCCCCTTTCTTATACTCAAAATGCTTATACATTTAATAAAAATTCATTTCCATATAGTTTAGCTCATTTATTTAAAAATGAAGGATATTCTGTTAATGCATTTCATATGAATACAAAAGAGTTTTATTCAAGAGGTACAAATTATAAGAATTGGGGTTATGATAATTATTATGGTTTAGTTGATTTAGGTACATATAAGGATAATTCGTATTACTTAGATAGAGAGTTAATATTAAATGAGGATTTTAATGAAAAGATGTTTAGTGATAAACCATTTGTTGATTATATAATTACTTATACAAATCATATGCCTTTTAGTAGTGAAAAAGGAAATTGTAAGATGTTACTTGATTTAGATAGCGAAGAAAATGAAAATGTAAGTTATGATTTAAATGAAGAAGATTGTGCAAGAAGACAAGCAAAAGAAACTGATTATATGATGGAACTTCTTCTTAATGAATTAAAGACACGAAATTTATATAACAACACAACAATAGTGGTTTTAACAGATCATTATTTATATACCTTATCTGATAAGACTATTCTTGATAAATATAAAAATACAAGTAATAATTTAATTAACTATACCCCATTCTTTATATGGAATAATGGTAAAGATAAAAAAACTGTTAAAACTGTTACATCACAATTAAATGTGTTACCAACAATACTTAATTTATTTGGAATAGATTATAATCCAGTTAATTATATTGGAAGTGATGCTTTAGATAATAATTATCAAAAGATAGTATTCTTTAGTGATTATTCTTGGTATGATGGTAATGTTTATGTAGATGGTGGTATTGTTACAAATAAAAGATATATTAGTGAAGAAGCTTTAGATAATAAAAACTATTATGTAAATTATTTAATAAAGAAAAATGATTTAACTTTAAAATATAATTATTTTAAAGAATTAGAAAAGAGTTCAAAGTGATTTTTGAACTCTTTTTCTTAAACGACTTAAGGCTTCGAAAGTTTCCTAAGTACCAATCGATATTAATCGATATCATTAAATTTTTATTTTGTCAATTATTTTACATTTTATCTACAAAAACATCATAAACTTTTTTATATCTATATGTTATCCTATTTGTATTATTTTTCTTTTCTTTAACTATCATTTTTAAATCAATTAGTTTATTAAGAATTATTTGAATCGTGTTTATATGAACATTTAACTCTGTAGCCATTTCTGATGCTGTAAATACTATTTTTTTCATCATTAATGGATGTAATCTTAGGGCTGTAGTTCCTTTAACCTTTAGTTTAATAATTTCTTCATCCTCATCATAAATTTTACTAATTGCATTTATTCTATTTATGTTAATTCTGCACTGATCAATAACACATTGCAAAAAGAATTTTATAAATGGTTCATAATTTCCTGTTCTGCATTCATTTAATGAATTGTAATAATTTAACTTAAATGTTTCAATTATTTCTGATAAGAACAGAATCGGTTCATCCCCTTTCAATTTAGATAATTGAAGTGAGATTAATGCTCTTCCTAATCTTCCATTTCCATCCCTATATGGATGTATTGATTCAAATTGCACATGAGTTAATGCTACCTTTACAAACACTTCATCTTCATATTCATTGTTAATATAGTCAATTAAATTGTTTAACAAATTTTGGACATCTTCTGGTACTGGCGGAACAAATGTGGCTCCTTCTTTTCCCAAATTTCTTTGTCCTATATAATTTTGAACATTTCGTATTTCTCCAGGGTTTTTATCTTTTCCCCTAACTCCGCTTAACAGAATTTTATGCATTTGATTTAACAAATTTAAACTAAAATCTTGAGTTTTAAGTGTAATTGTTGCATAATCAAGCATTTTTTTTAAATTTTTTACTTCTTCGATGCTATCATTTTGTTCCTTGAAATTTAAATAATACATATCATCTTGTGATATTTGAGTTCCTTCTATTCTAGATGAACGGAGACTTTCACCCAATATTAGGGAATCTAAAAAATATTTTTGATTGAATTTAAATAATTTTAATAATGTTTTAAATTGTCCGTATTTGTCATTTGCTTCTCCTAACAATTTTACAATATCTCTGCTTATTTTATATTCTATTGGAAATAATTGTGCTTTATATGGTTCCATAAAACCTCCTTTTGTTAAATTATAACATATTTTAGTCATTTTTACACAATAAATTTGATTTTATTGTGTATTTTTATTAAAATTTTCTTTATTTTTCACAATTCATTGTGTTTCCATCCCTATTTTATACGTTTTAACCACAATAAATTTGATTTTATTGTGGTTATTTTTTAATTAGCATTTATATCATCAATAGTTATTTTACTTTCATGAGGAATTGGTTTCCATTCAACATGCATGAATAATGCCGCATACATTGCATACCTACCTATGATATCAAATGTTGGCCAAGTTAATGTGTATAACATTTTCTTCCAGATTGACATCTTTTTAATATTTTTATGTTCAACAATAAATAGATATACCGCTTTTGCCATGTTTTCGATATACATACCTAATCTAAATAATATTCTTAACCAGATTGATAAAAGCATACCTGCAAATAATGCATTTATTCCTGGATTCATTGTTACTTTAATTGTAAAGAAATGTCTTAGAGCTTGTGCTAAGTATGTTCCTCCGCCGAATATATTAACATCAAGCACACCAACATTATAACAATAACATCCATACATAACTACAATAACTATTAACCATCTTGCTATATTAAATATATTAAATGGTGTTAATTGCATTAGTGTATCATATGATGCAAATCTATGTCTTATATTTTCTATAATATTTAATATAAATTCTTTAAATGTTTTAGATTTACGTTTTTTATTAACTGAATTTTCTCCCCATTTAGTACGGACATACCATTTTCCTAAGAAAACATTTATAAATAGATATGGACCACTTTCTACGAATGCTTGTAAGTGACCTTTTGCCCATCTTGTTCTTTGTCTTAGAGCTACTTTTAGGCTTATTGGTTGTTCATCATAAAACATTGCATCATTTTGATAAGTTATTTGATAACCTTGGGCAACAGCATCTGCAGTTAATGCTCTATCTTCAGTAAGGGATGTATAGTGCCATCCATTTTTAACTATTTCATTTGTAAATAGAAAACCTGTACCTTGGATATTTGTTGCAAGTCTTAGGACACTTCTTGCTCTATGGTTATAACGAATTGATCTAATCCAGTGAAGTGCATATGTTGATGCAATCCAATTTTCATCAAAGTTTTTAGTATTTCTGTATGATGTAATTATTTTTTCACCTGAATCAAAAGCATCATTCATTTTAGTTATATAATCACTCTTTAATAGGTTATCTGCATCAAAGATGAAGTAACCTTCGAAAGACATTCTTCCATAGTCACTCTCAATTCTATCAAATAAGAATTCTAATGCATAACCTTTAGTTCTATGAGCATCATCAAAACGTTCATAACATATTGCACCATGTTCTCTAGCTATTTTAGCAGTATTATCTGTGCAGTTATCCGCAACTACAAAAACAGTTAATAATTTACTTGGATAATCTTGTTTTTTAATACTATCAAGTAAGTTACCTATTACCTTCTCTTCATTACGGGCTGCTATTACTATCCCATATTTATGTTTATTTTTAGCAGGTTTAAATTTTCTTGTAAAGAAAAAACCTATAATCCAATATAATGTTTTATATGCAAGCATAAATGATAATACACTACTTATTGCATAATAAACATTTTTCCAATCAATATAATGATTTCCAATAAAACTTATAATACTCATATTAATACCTCGTTAGTAATTAGATTATATCTTAGATAATTAGAAAAAGCAACAGAAATCGATATAATTTTGCAACATGATGTTGCAAAATTAATATTTACTATCAAAGATTTAGTATAGTACTTATAGTAATGTACTTTTGTAAAAAGTAACATTAAAATTATTATCTATAATTATATAATTAATATCATTATTATTTTTATACTTTATTAGATTTTTCTTACCTACGGACAGTTTTTATAAATTAAAAATATGATATAACTATCATGTTATATCATATCACTCTTAAATCCTTTTAAAATGGCAACTCTAATGTTAAAATAATAATATAAAAAAAAAATAAAAAGGAGTTGCCATGAATAAATTATATAACACTCAAGAGAAAATTACAAATGAAATTCGTAAATTTTTAAAAATTATTGACACGCCAATGTACCATTTTTAAGAAATTAATATCTAATTAATTTAAATATCTTATATCAATATCTACATCTGCATCTATTCCCTCTACTTGTCCATTACTACATATTTGCCAATATTCATAATCATCTTTATATGTTGTATTCTTTACATAATGAGCTAGCCATATTGGATATTCTATATCCATCCACATATTTTCTAAATATGTTTTACTACTATAAAGAAGAGTTTTATAACCTGCATCATTTATTACTTTTAAAAATTCATTTGCCATGTTAGTTAAACCAAAGAAACTTAAATTAAATTCATTAAAACTATTCCAATTTTCCCAATCTAGTGCTACCCCAAGTTCAACATTATAGTCTTTAATTTGTTCAAGAACCCATTTTGCATCACTTATTGCTCTTTCTTTACTATTTGCATGTGAATAAAAATAAACCCCTACCGGAATATTTAAATTATTAGCATTAGTAATATTTTGAATAAACTTTGAGTCTATAAAGTTTTCTCCATTTATACCAGTTGATGAACCAACCCTTATAATTATGAATTCTACTCCAGCTTCTTTTAATTTATTAAAATCTATATCTTTTTGCCATTTTGATACATCAATACCTATCATAGTTTTATCTGTTTTATAGTCCTTTACAACATCACTAAATAATGTTTTTTTTGTATTTTGTTCTTTATTAATTGGTCTTTGTTCATTTACATTTAAAGTAAATTTCTTTTCCAATTTATTACCTGATGAATCTATTGCTTTATAAACTAAATCATATGAACCAACTTCCTCTAAGTTATAAGTTCCCTCTATTTCACATATTGGATTTTCATCATAATTATCTCCGCATAGTATTTTACTTTTTAAATTATCTATGCTTCCTACAGTTACATTATAGCTCTTACCAAGCCATACTAATGGTGCTTCTCTATCTTTTACTTCAAGCTCATAACTTTGCTTTAATTTAATACCATCATCATTAATATATACATACCTTATTTTCTTCTTACCTAATGTATCTGTATTAATGGTATAATCATCTATGATTTTACCATTAATACTTTCTATAAATGATGATACTTTTACATTTGATGCAAAATCTGCTATTAATTCATCTTTATATGTAATACTAATTTTAGCTGTTTTTATTCTATATATGTTATATATTAAAATTATTAATATTATACTTACTATTATAGATATTATTATAATTATTTTTTTCTTCATACTTTATTCACCTATAGGTAGAATAACAAATATATTTTAAAATTTCAAGGTTTTATTAAAATATGTATAAATTTTATTTATAGATGGTGAAATTGTCATATGGAACTGTTTAAAAATAATATTATTTTTAAACAGTTCCATAAGTCTATATAAACTATTATTTATTTCATCATCTGTTATATTTATTATATCGTTATTGTTTTTTACAAATAAGTCTAGTGTGTGTAAACCATTAATATTATTTATAAAGCTATAACTTCTTTCTATATCTATATATGAATAATAATCTTTATTACTTGAAGAATTAATACTTTCTATTTTAAATATTAGTTTATTAGTGGCATCATATATAAATGATGTATCACTAAGTATTAAGTTATAAGCATGATGATTATTATTTAGTTTATTAATTAATATTGCATTATTTATATTAAAGGCATTTAATATGTATGATAATAAGTCACTGATTGCAAGACATGTACCTTGGCCATTAATAATATTTAAGGCATAGGTATTATTTTCTATATCAGTGTTTTCTCCGTAGGTAAAATTATGATTAAAAGAAAAATAACCATTCCATAAAAGATATGAATAAAGCATACATATATCTAGTGCATTAATTATATGTATAGACTTACATAAATTAATAAAGGAATTAATGATATAATAGAAATCCTCTATTATTTCATTATCTATGATTTTTTCAAAACCATATCTATATGAAATAATAGTATTACTCATTGTTTCAATGTCACTTTCTCTTTGTATTAGATATGTAATTATTTCTTTAATATCTTTTAATTTAAAATTACTACATTTATAACACATATCTTTATATCTTACATATTCATCATAATTATTCATATATTTCACCGTCGAGATATTATTTTAAACTATAATGAAGTTTATTGCAATACATTTTTATTCCAAAAAAAAGATATAAGTTAACTTATATCCATCTTGATATGTATATTACTCTGGTTGTATATTCTTCATAGTTGTCAAATATCTTTAAAATAGATTTTATTACTTCTTTTAAAATATCTTTTGCATCTTTCTTTACTCTGATTTCTAAAATTTGTTTTTGCATTTCTTTTCTAAATAGATAATCATCTATATATTTTTTAACAACCTTATCTAGACGTATTACACTTTCTACATCTTCTGGATTATCTAGATCAATTCTAAATATATATTCTTGATACAACTTTATTAATTTAGTGCTAATTACATCTTCTTCATAAGGACGGAATTCTATTATTTTATAAAAATTGGGACATAAAGCAATTATTTGTTTATTCTTATCCATTCTATCACCTTCATATGTTAACTTAAGTTTACTACAAATAATTGGGTTTGTAAATACCTAAATTAAATGATATAATAGAATTATCTTGGAGGCAGTATGAAGAAAAAGAAAAGATTAAAAAAACAAGTTTACTATGTATTAATTTTAATAGTATTTTTAGTAATTGGTGGTATTTATGCAAATAAAAGATATAAAGAATATCAATATAAAAAGACATATGAGTATAAACTCATGGACAAAGGATATACTAGGGATGAAACAGAAGATATACTTAAAATATTTAATGAAGATGATTATGAGTTTTTCTTAGAAAATGAAGTAAACAAAAAATATATTGAATTAACTAAAGAAAAGTATTTTTTAACAAAGAATTTTTATAAATATATTGAGTATATGAAAAAGAATAAAAAGTTGGATTTAAGTACTGTAGTTAGAAATATAAATATTCATTTAGATAGTAGATTTTATTCAACTAATTATGAAACTGATATAAGTAAAGATACATCTATTATCGTTAATAAATATTATTTATTAAGTAAAGATTATAATCCAGATGATTTGGTAACAATATCAAGAGATTATGCTTGGGGAGAATTAGGCAGTCAAAAGGTAAGAAAAGTTACATATGATGCATTTTTAGAAATGTGGGAAGAAGCTAAGATTAATGGATATTATTTGATGGTTAGTTCTTCTTATAGAACTTATGAAGAACAAGAAATAGTATATAATAATTATAAGAAAAAACGAGGAGAAAAATATGCTGATAGTATTGCAGCAAGGCCTGGTGCTAGTGAACATCAAACAGGATTAACACTAGATATATTTAGTAAAGATAATAGTAATAAAAACACTTTTAAAGATACTGAAGTATTTAAATGGCTTAAAGATAATTCTTATAAATTTGGTTTTATTTTAAGATATCCAGAAGATAAAGTTAATGTCACTGGTTATGGTTATGAATCTTGGCATTATAGATATGTTGGGAAGAAAATAGCTAAATACATATATGAAAATAATATTACTTTTGAAGAATATTATGCATATTTCATTGAAAAATGAGACTTTGAAGGTCTCATTTTAATTTTATGCGTGTTAAGTGTTGTTCATCAAAATCTATTTTTTTAGGATTAAGTGATAATTCCATGTTTGGTATATCTTCGATTACTTTTTTAGTGTATCTATCTACATTTAAAATTTCAAAATCAATTAAACGTTTTATCATATCTTCATATATTTCACTTATTCTTAGTTTTCCATTAAATCTATTATACATAGTTGCAAAATCTGCGAGAGTTTTTGTGCCATTCATTGTTAGAAAATATAAAATACTTTGATAATCTAGGCCATTTAATTTATATGGTGTATTACTTGCAATATTTTCCATGATATGTTCTTTTTCTAATTCTATTTTTAAAGTATCAAGCATCATTTCTAAGAATTTAGTTAAGTCGCACCTTTCTTTTGCTTCTTTGATTATTTTATCATATTTAGAACCTTTAAAACTGATACCACGATTAAATATTATATATGGGTATGCTTCTTTTTTTATTAAATACCACATTGCTAAAGTTCTACTTGTTCTGCCATTTACATCAAAATATGGATGGATATATACAAAATAAAAATGCATTATCTGAGATTTAATATATTCATTTATTTTAGAATCATTTGTGACTTCATTTACATATGTAAAATATTTATTTATTAAATTTTCTATGTTAGTTGCTTTAACTCCTTGTTCTAGGTCCATATCTAATCTTCCATTATTTAATATGTATACGGACTTTTCTCTATATAACGGTCCCATGTTTTGCAAATCATATTCATCAAGGATACCATCACTTAAAATATTATATAAATCATGAAGATGTTCTTCATCCATTTTTCTATGATGTAATATATAATAATAACCATGGTATAAATTTAATATTCTTTGTTTTATTTCAGTATCTTTTATTTTTTCTGTTTTCTTAGTTATTACTTTTTCTATTAATTCTAAATCATCAGTATAACCTTCGACTTGATTATTAGCTTTTAATTCATGAGAATACATCATTTTCTTAGCAAATGCCAAAGAGTCCATATTTTTATCCCATTCTAAGAATTCAACAAGATCATTTTTACTATTTATAAGTGGTTCTTCCCTGTAGTAAAATCTTGGTCCATTTTCTTTTGGTAATTCTAAGTATATTCTTTTTTGCATAATGATGCCCCCTTAAAAAACAATATTGCTATTATATAGCAATATTATATATTTTTCAAGTTAAAACATCTTTTCCACATTATTTGGTACTTTATCACTTACTATTTTGTTTATTATTTTGTTCTTTTGTTCATCACTTACCTTTTTACCTGTTGCTTTACTTAAAGTATCTATTACTTCACGAAGAGTTTTTTCATCTTTCATATTTCCTTCTTGAAGTTTTTTTGCAAGTGATAAAATAGTATCTTTGTTAACATTGGTTTTCTTTTCTACCTTTTTAAAAAAATCATCACCAAATTTCATGAGTTCCTCCCTTTTAAAATATTATATGCAAATAATTATAAAACGTAAAAAAGCAATAAGAATTTTTAAAACTTATTGCTTATAGTATTAACCTTCGGATAACGTATCATCATCTGTTTTAGGTATCTTTATTAAATCTGCTATACCTCCGGCACTCATTGTAGACATTATACCAAGTAATATAGAGTTTAGCATACTATCATCTATTTTTAAAAAGTAACATACTATACCACTTACTACACCTATTATTATATTTTGTATTGGAATATATTTATTTGGTAATTTTTCAATAAATATTTTTGTAATAGCACCGAATGTATATGCTACTAACATTATTACTACTGATAACGTTATAGTCACTTTATCACCCCCTTTAGGTTAATAGTTATTTATACTATATTTTATGAGCTAGTCCTATAGTGGTAAATTACTATTGCCCTAGGAATGATTATTTTTCATTTTAATTTGATCATATTTTTTTAATACTTCTATAATTGCTTTAGCATTTTGTTCACATCTTTGTTGTCCTACTTTGGTATATCCAAAGTCTTTTTTCAAGTTATAATTTTCGTAGTATTCAATTAATTCTTCTTCTAGTCTATTAAATAATATTATTTCTCCATAATAAGATTTACTGTCATTTACATATTCATCTGTTGGTCTTTCAACGTTATAAATATCTAAATAAATTATATCGTCTAAGTTATCCCCTTTTTCAAATAGCAAAGTGAAGTAATAAACATATAAAAAGTTATACTCATCTGGATAATATACATAATGTTTTTTTCTTTCAACTAGTTCTTTATAAGTTTCTCTCCCCATTCTTGGTAGATATCTTTCAATATAGTGTATTGCTCTTACTTTTATGTATGGTAGTTTGTTTATTTCTTCAGTTGTAGTTGGTAACTTTTTACTAAATTTAGCTCTGAAGTAAAAATCTCTTTCTTCTTCAGGGCTTTCTTTGCAACATATTAATACTAAATACTTGTTTTTATATTTTCCTTTTTTTATTTTTATTGCTATTGCTTCGCCATTTTTTAAATCTTTCAATCTTCTTTTTATCATACCATCACCATAATATATTTCTTTTATCTAAATAAACTAACATTCTTTCAAAGATGAAAAGTAGTCCTACAAAAATATATCCATAAATCCGTGCTACATCCAGTGAATACTCAAATACCCCTAAAATATCACTAATTAATGCTATTGTAGTAATTAATACTGCAAAACCTACTAATAATATTAATTTTGTAATATTGTATATTTTTAAGATTATCTTATCTTTTTTTGCTTTACATTTTGAAATACGACTTACTTCATTTTCTTCTTTAAAAACTTTATTCTGTATGAAATACAAAGGATAAAGCATCATAAGTAATATATAAGCAAATATTTTAATTATTTTATCTAATGCTACTTGATTAAAATAATTATATAAATCTAATGCTATAGCAATTAATATTAATATACAATAAAATATTAAAATTACTTTATACATCACTACATATTTATTTGTATTATCTTTCATCTTTTTATCAAAGTATTTTTTAAATTCTTTATTCATAACTCCTCTTTTCTTAATTTTATTATAACAGAAAATAGGAACTTTGAATAGTTCCTATTGATTATTTTGAGAATCATGATTCGTTCTATTTATTTTTTATGTTTCTGCAGTAAGTCATATTTTTTTAATACTTCTATAATTGCTTTAGCATTTTGTTCACATCTTTGTTGTCCTTCTTTAGTGTACCTATGAGCTTTCTTTAAGTTATAATTTTCATAATATTCAATTAAATCTTCTTCTAGTCTATTAAATAATATTATTTCTCTATAATGGGATTTACTGTCATTTACATATTCATCCGTTGGTCTTTCAACATTATAAATATTCAAATAAATTATGTCATCTAAGTTATCCCCTTTTTCAAATAGCAATGTGAAGTAATAAACATATAAGTAATTATATTCATCTGGATAATATACATAATGTTTTTTTCTTTCAACTAGTTCTTCATAAGTTTCCCGTCCCATTCTTGGTAGATATCTTTCAATATAATGCATTGCTCTTACTTTTATGTATGGTAATTTGTTTATTTCTTCAGTTGTAGTTGGTAACTTTTTACTTAATTTAGCTCTGAAGTAAAAATCTCTTTCTTCTTCAGGACTTTCTTTGCAACATATTAATATTAAATACTTATTTTTATATTTTCCTTTCTTTATTTTTATTGCTATTGCTTCGCCATTTTTTAAATCTTTTATCTTTCCCATATATTATCTCCTAAACATTCTCTTGGTGCCACTAGTGTCTCGTCACTGAAAATTCCTGCTTCTCTATATAAATATTCTGAATACCTTGGTGTACCTTTTCTTATTCCGTTTCTTTTATTACATCCTTCTATTCCTGAGTTTAAAGTTCTAAATATTTCAATATAATGTTGTTCTTTATCTCTTGATTCTTCATATGTTAGATTACCTTCTAACAATCTCATCTCATATTTTTGCCTATGTACATTTTTTTGATGTTCTTTTTTTCTTCTCTCCAAATTATTAGTTCTTCCTACATATACAGCTGTATCTGTTTTTGTATCGTACAGAGCATAAACTGCACAGTTTTGCACTTTGTCGTCGTCATCATCATCTTTTTTGTTTTTTCTTCCACCATTTGATGTTGTAACCATTGAAATACTTTTTATTGCTTCTTTAACTGTCATTCCTGAAGCTAAACTAATTGCTACAATTAATGCTGCTTTTATTAACTCTTCTCCGCTTGCAGAGGCTATTGCAGCTCCAATTCCTATAGCTAGTTTTCCTGATTTATCAGCATATTTAACCGGATTATTTAATACATATGTGTATAAATTATAACCATTCATTCTACATTCTGCATTAATAATTCCATCTGCATTAATAAATCTTCCCCATTTTGGATTATAATATCTTGAATTTAGATAATATAATTTTGTATCTGAATCATAATAATATGAACGATATCTAAATGGGTTCTTTAATGCTATGTGATTTTCTTCAGTAATATCTAATCCATTGCTATCTTTAATACTTATGATATTACCCCATGAATCATAAGTGTAACTAGCTATTAGATTATTTTCTGCGTCAATGATTCCTACGATATCCCCTTGAAGGTTTTTAAGATAATAATATGTTGTACCATTAAGTTCTAAACCAATTAATTTACTATTACTATCTCGTAAATAGTATATCACATCATTACCTGTTTTTTCAAATAAAATATTTGAATTTTCTAAAATATAGTTAGTTGTTATATCATTTACTTTTTTACTTACTCTGATACCATCTTTATTATATGTATAAGTTATATTATTAAACGATTTTAATTCTTTTCCATTTTGCCAAGTTAATATATTTTCTCCGATAGTTAAAGGATTACCTATTTCATCATATGTAATATCATCATTATTATACTTAGTTAATTGATCAGTCCATGATTGATTATTATATTCATATGTATCTTTATTTAATAAGTTACCTGTTTTTAATTCATATGTTTCTTTGGTTAATATATTACCTTCATTATCATAGTTATATTTTATTGTTTTATTTTTATTATAATCATCTTCTTTGATTAATTCATTAAATAAATTACAGTAATATCTATTTTGAGATTATAAAAAACAACTATTTTTGAAATTATAGTTGTTTACTCTTTTCTTTATTTTTAATATATTTATTTAAACCACGGAAGCCTTTATTCTTATAATCAAATGAAGTTAATATGGTATCATCTTTTATACCTTTTTTATCAAGATAAGTTTTTAACATATCTAAAGTTACTTCATTATAATATACTTCACAAGATATTCTACCTAAGAATTCTTTACTAAAAGTATTTTGAAGATTACCAGTATTTTTAATAAAACCAATTTTAGTATTTAACATTGCATTTGATGTCATAAATATATATGTATGTTTGAAATCTATTTTTTCTCCTTTTGAATTAGTTATGTAGCCTTCATCTAGAATTTGCAAAAATAAATTAATAACAGATGGATGAGCTTTTTCTAATTCATCTAGTAAAATAATTGAACATGGATGCATCTTTATTCTATCAAAAATATTATCATCATCATAACCTACATAACCTGCGGATGCTCCGATTAATCTACTTATGGAAATATTTTCACTATATTCACTTAGATCTAATCTAACTAAAGGAATTTTTAAATATTTACTCACTTTTTTAACTGTTTCTGTTTTACCCACTCCGGTTGGTCCACTTAAAAGAATTGATACTGGTAAGTCTTCATCTTTATTTTTTAGAGCATTAACTATTTTTGTTATTTGTTTATCTTGACCAATTATTTCATTATGAAGATAATCTTCAAGGTTACTCCAATTGATTGATAGATTTGGTATATTTTCTTTTCTAAGTAAAACATTTTTAATATCTTTACTAGTTATAATATTTGGTTTATTTTTATAGTTTTCAATTTTGTTTTCTAATTCTATTTCTCTAGTTCGATATGTTAGTGCTTCTTTAAAATTATTTTTCTTAACCATTTCTTCTTTTTTAGTTTTTAATTGCAATAACTTTTCTTTTAAATCTTTGATTAATTTTTCTTTACCAAATTCTACTTCTTTCATAGCACAGATACTATCAAGTAAATCAATTGATTTATCTGGATTAAACCTATCTAAGATATATTTATCTGTTAAATCTACGATTTCTTTGATGTTTTCTTTAGTTATTTTGATATTGTAATGATGTTCAAAAGATGGTCTTATTTTAGATAGAATTTCTTCAGTTTCATCTTTTTTAGGTTCATTTATTTTTATTAATTCAAATCTTCTTCTTAGAGCTTTATCTTTAGAAATGAATTTGTTATATTCACTAGTTGTAGTTGCTCCGATGATTTTAATTTTGCCACGTGCTAAATAAGGTTTTAATATATCTGATGCATTTATAGCTCCTTCTGCTCCGCCAGCATTTGATATTGTATGAATTTCATCAATAAATAAAATTATTTCCGGATTATCTTCAAGTTCTTTAATTACTTTATTTAATTTTTCTTCGAACTCTCCGCGGTATTTTGTACCCGCTACTAAACTAGACATTTCAAGAGTTACTATCCTTTTATTTTTTAATTTTTCGGGAACATTATCACTATTTATTCTTCTTGCAAGTTCTTCGATGATTGCACTTTTACCAACACCAGCATCTCCAATTAATAATGGATTATTTTTATTTTTTCTTAAAAGTGTTTCAATTATTTCATTTATTTCTTTATCACGACCTATTACTAAGTCACTATTTACTTCACTATTTAAGTCTTTACCAATTTTATAAATTTCTAAATTTTTCTTATTCTTTTTACCACTTTTCTTTAATTCATCATATAATGAATCTAAATCAAGATGCATACCAAGCATAATTCTTATTGCTATACCTTCGCCTTCTTCAAGTAAAGATATTAATAAATCTGTTGCTGTTACTTTATTTTTCTTAGCTAAATCTTGTGCATTTTTAATTACTCTTTTTAATAAAGGAGTATAAATTACTATACCAGGATTATTTTTTGTTTTACCTACGATTTCATTTAATTCACTTAAAAAATCATCATATGTTAAACCATATTTAGTCATCAGTTTATTTATAGAATCACTTACTTTAAGCATACTTAATAGTAGATGTTCTGTTCCAACATAGGCATGATTTAACTCTAGCATGATGATTTCTGCATTTTTAAATATCTTTGTTACTTCGAAACTATAATTGTTATACATAGAATCCTCCTTTTTAATTCTATGTATGTTATGGAAAAATTTGCTTATATTTATACAAGATTATGTGATTCATCAATAATTTTAATATCACTTGGATATTTTTTAAATATAATATAAGCTTCTTTTATTTTTTGATTATTTAATAATCTAAGTGCATAATCTAAGTCACTTGCAAGCATATCATTATTAATTGTAAATTCAAAAGCATTTGAGCAACCATTTATTTTAAATGCTACTTTGATATGCATATGTTTAATATAATATTTTTTACTTATAATTCTTGTTTCTAATTCCTTTTTTTCTATAACTTTATTTAATGTATAACTTGTGTTAGTATCTTTTGATATAATTTTTACACTAATTTCTTCATAATAAAGTGTATCATCTTCACTTACTTTTTCTTCATATATTCTTAATTCATTATTTGTAAAAATAATACTTTGGTTATTTGTTTTAGAACTTATTTCAATTGAATCATTTTCTAAAGATTCCATGTTTGGATTAAAATATAGACGAGTTGTTAAATCACTCATTAATTTATTAATAAATGTTTTTGAATCTTCATCAATATCAATTGTTAACCCGATTAGTTTAAGATACTTTTCTGGAGTAAGATTATATTTTTCTAAAGATTTAGATAATGATTTATTTTCAATATCACAGATATGATTAATTCTAGTTATAATTGTTTTTATTTTTCTGTTATTTTCCATTTATTATTCTCCGTTTTTGTTAAATTCATTTTATCAAAAATAAAAGTAAAAGTCAAAAAATGTATAAAAAAAGAGTTCAAATTAATGAACTCTTTAGATGTAAGTTACTACTGTAAATAGAACAAGTAGTATTACTAACATACCCAATGCAAATAACCAGATATATTTAACCCAGTCTTTGTATTCTATCTTCATCATTGATAAACCAACGATAAGAATTGCACTTGTTGGCATGAATACTTGAACAAGACCGTACATTGAAGTAAATATAGTATGAATTATTTCAACATTACCAGAGAAAGCTTGAGTAAAGAAGCTTCCACATGTGTAAGCAACATAACCTAAGTCAGTTTGGAATAATGATGTAATAAATGCAACTACTGAAGTTAAATATGGATTAAATCCTTTTGTTAGATTTATTAACCAATTACAGATTGATAATGGTGCTAAACATAAATTAGCAATACCAAATAACATACCTGCAGCTAATAAAAGAAGCATTGGTTTAAACATATTCTTTGTTCCTTCATAGAAACTTTCAATGTATTCATTAGTCTTCATCTTATATAAGAATGCAATAACTACACTAGCAATTATCAATAACATACTTATACTAAATGTGTATTTGAATGAACCTAGAGCATTAGCATTATTACCTAAGATGTAACTGAATATAGTGAAATCTTCACCAGCTTCAAGACCAATTAGCCATTCATGGAATTTGTCAAATATTTCAATTTTGAAATATCCGTTCCAGTTGATGTATCCTAAAACAACAATAATAACTGTTATAGCTAATACTATAATTGCAGGTACTAATGATGTTTTTTCTTTACCACTTAGTTTTTCAACTTTAAATGGATCATCTAATACGTTGTTTGCTTTAGCATTTTTCTTCATATCTTTGCTTATCTTACGAACACGCATAACTATAAAGAAATTATATAAAACAATACTAACTGCAGCAATAATATAACGATAATTAATAGCATATGTAGTTTCTTGACCCATATATTTATTAAAGATTGTTAAACTGTCAGTACCATATGTACATCCTAGAATACCTACTAAAACAGAACCAAATGTAATTACAAATGATGTTAATTTATCCATACCCATTTTAGTTAAAACACTAATTAAGAATGGAAGGAATATAATCATTGCAAAACTTTGAGTAAATAGTGTTGTTAGTAAGAATAATATTACTGAAGTTACAACAGATGTAACGATTGGATGATTACTACATTTATCAGCTAATTTTCCAACAAGTTTTTGATATCCACTAACTTTAGATAATACTCCATAGAATCCAGCAACAACTACTAGGAAGATTATTTTATCCATTATACTTTGAAGAGCATAATATAATACAAATCCCATGTCTGCCAAACCTATACGAGAAAAATCTTGAACTGAGAAATCAGTACCTTGGAACACTCCGCTTGGATATAGCCATGATAAGATTAATGCAGATGATACAAAAACTAAAATACTTTTAGATAAGTAATGATCTTTGCCAGTAAATACTAACATCATACTTCCAATTGTGTATAATAATATACCAATAAATTTTAATACCATGTCTGCAGTTTCTCCATCTACGAAAGCTGCTACTATAAATAATATAAGTGCAACAATGTCCATAAATGCAGCGACACATCTTAACACACCATGTTTTTCAAATATCTTTTTCATTCTCTACCTCCTTATCAAAATTATAACACCCAAACCAAAGAAAAAAAAGGTTTTTTGCACCTTTTTTTGTAATTTATTTAAATAATTTAAGTATTTGAGGTATACTTTTGTCATTTTGCATATCTTCAGCAAAATTATAAAGAATTCTTCGGTTATATTCTTTAATAAAATTATTAGCTATTTTTTTTATCATTATGTATACTGATTTATTAAAATCATCTAAATCAAGTTCATCCATTAATAAAAGTGCTGCTCTGATTGTTGATAATAAATAGATAACTGCTGCAAAAACTTCATCATTTGATTCAATATATTCAACATTTAATGTTGCAAGTAAATTAAGTCTTACGTTTATGTCTGTCATTAATCTTTCTTCGACGTATGTTGTTACAAATTTTTTACTTAGTTCATTTGTGATTAACAATTTATGAGTAACATAAGGATGCTTAGATGTTTTAAATTGTGTATTTATTAGAGTTGTTTCTAAATCTGGAATTGTTAAGCTTAACTTATATTTTATTTTGTATATTTCACTTTTGTAACAATTAGGTAATGTTTTTTCTAATATAGTCATTGATAAAAGTAAATAATCACTGGTAATAAATTCTTCGACGATGTCACTATTTAATACATGATAGTCAGATTTAGATTCTTCTTTTACCAATTCATAAATGATTCTGTTGTAGACACGATGTGTTAATAAACCACTTTTATCTTGAGTTATATCAATATAAATACTATCACTATCTTTATCATATTTATTTTTTAAATAAGCTGATGCTTTCTTAAGTTCTTTTCTTTCTTTTAATTTTTCAATAATATCATCTTCGATAGATTTTAACTTTTTTAATGTTTCAATAATTCTTTCTTGGTCGAGTATACTTAATTTATTAAGTCCTTTGTTCTCTAAATCATATAGTTTTTGATATTCTTCATAAATTCTTTCTGATATTTTTTCTAAAGCAGTTATTAATTCAATCATCGTTATCCCCCCCGATTTACTGATTATTTTAGCAAAAGAAAAGAGATATGTCAATCTCTAATCTCTTGGTTTCATTGTTGGAAATAAAATTACTTCACGAATAGTTTCTTGTTCAGTAAAGAACATTACAAGTCTATCTATTCCGTATCCGATTCCACCTGCTGGTGGCATTCCATATTCTAGTGCTTCTACGAAATCCATATCGATATCGTTAGCTTCTTCATTTCCTAAATCTCTTTCTTTTATTTGATCTTTAAACCTTTCTAATTGATCAATTGGGTCATTTAGTTCTGTATACGCATTTGCAAATTCTTTACCACCAATGAATAGTTCAAAACGGTCTACGAATCTTGGATCTTTTGGATTTTTCTTTGTAAGTGGTGAAATTTCAACTGGATGTCCATATAGGAATGTTGGTTGAATTAATGTTTCTTCTACATATTTTTCAAAGAATAAATTAACTATATGCCCAAAACTCTTTTCATGTTCTTCAACTTCAATTTTGTGTGATGCTGCAAGTTCTAGTGCTTCATCTAGAGTCATTTCTTTAGAAAAATCAATTCCTGTTACTTCTTTGATTGCATCGCACATTGAAATTCTTTTCCATGGACCAGCTATATTTATTTCATTTCCGCCCCAATTGTATATTGTCTTGCCCATTACTTTTTCACCAATAGTTGTAAACATTTTTTCAGTCATATCCATCATACCTTCAAGGTCACTATATGCAAGATAAGCTTCCATTAATGTGAATTCTGGATTATGTTTTGGATCCATTCCTTCGTTTCTAAATACTCTACCTATTTCATATACTGCTTCCATTCCTCCTACTAAAAGTCTTTTTAAAGGAAGTTCTAGGGCAATACGTAAATACATATCAATATCTTGAGTATTGTGATGTGTTATAAATGGTCTAGCACTAGCACCTGTTAATAGTGTTGTTAAAACTGGAGTTTCAACTTCAGTGAATCCTAAACCATCCATGTAGTTTTGAATACATCTAATTATTTTAGGTCTTGTAAATGCTACTTTTCTGGCATCTTCATTCATAATTAAATCTACATATCTACGACGGTATCTTTCTTCAGTATCAGTTAGTCCATGAAATTTTTCTGGAAGAGGTTTTAGAGCTTTAACTAAATGTGTATATTCTAAACATTTAATCGTTACTTCACCTGTTCTAGTTTTCATAATTTTTCCATAAACACCAACAATATCTCCTAAATCAGCTGATTTAAATAAGTTATATGTTTCTTCTCCGACATCATTTATAGATATATATACTTGAATACTTCCAAGTTTATCTTGAATAGTAAAAAATGATGCTTTTCCCATTTTTCTGATAAACATTATACGTCCTGCAATTGTAGCAGTATCATCCATATTTTCAAATTCATCATGGGGAATACTTTCATATTTATCTTTTATGTCTTTTGAATAAGCATTTCTTTCAAAACGATGTCCGAAAGGATCTATTCCCATTTCACGGATTTTTTCCGCTTTTTCTCTTCTTACTAATTCTTGTTCTGTGTATTCGTTCATATTTAATCACCCATTTCTTTGTTATTTATTTTACCACAAAAAAGTTATATTTCAAACATATTTATTACAATTATGTTATATTTTTGTTACTTTTTAATTTTTGGCAATATTTCTTATATAAAGGTATATACTTAATTTACTTGGTTTTCCATCCTATTTTATCAATAAAAAAACAATCTTGTTTCCAAGACTGTTAAAAACTTTGTTATATTTTATACATTTTTTTGTTTTTCTTTGTTGCACCATAGATAACTACTGCTACAACTGCACCGCAAGCAATGATTGCAAGTGGTAATGTTGCTCCAGTTTTAGTTTCTGTAGTGGTTTCAATTACTGTAGTAACTTCAGTACCTACTGATGGGTTTGAAAGTTTCAAACTACAATTAGTTGCTGAACTTTCAAGTTCTAGATTAATTGTTGCAAGTACGAAGTCAGATGTTGTAACAGCAGTTGAAGCAAGAAAATCTAATGGAATACTTTTTCCTGTAGTTGATGCAGTTAAATTAGTCCATCCAGTACCTGGAGTTATTTTAGTAACTGTTACACCATCACCAACTATGTCTAATGTTGCTTTAAATTCAGTTAATGAACCTGTATTACCAGCAACTGATATTGTACATACTGATGTACATTTACCATTTTCAGTTGGGCAGCTCTTTTCACATTTTGGATTAATTGTAGCAGCACCAGCTTTTACAGGTAATAATAATACCATACTTAATGCTATAACACCTAATAATTTTTTCAACACTATCATCTCTCCTATCTCTATTATGTCTAAATTATATCATAAAAATACAAAAAACAACATATTTTTTATAAAAATATATTAAAAAGTGTAAATTTGTGATATTATAATAGTATAACATACGAGGATTGATCATATGAAAAAATTATTATTTAAGATACAAAATAACACTTTGATAGTTAAAGAACGTATTAAATTATCTAACGAATATAAAGAAATTCTTAATACAAATGTAATTAGTTGTAATGAACTAATATTTTCAAGTGATTATTTAGTACAAAATCAAAAAATAGTTAGCTCATTTTTAAGTGAACTTACAAATGATTATAATATTGATGCTTTATGTATAGAAAAGTTTGACTTTGCTAAGATTGTTTTAAATTTAATCAAAGGCAATAAACAAATAGTTAATCTAATATTAAAAGAAGAAAATCAATTAACTTTTTCTTTGTGTGAAATGATTGCTAAAACAAATATAAAGAATGTAAACTGTTATAATTTACAACCATTTATGATTGAATACTTAGATAAATATCATATATTAATTGAATCTAGAAATGAAATACTTTATTTATCTAATTTTATGTTACAAAATAATTTAAGTGTATTCTCTTCCCTATTTTATAAGATGACTTTACAAATTGATTTACCTATGGATAATCAAGATATCGAAGACTTTAATGCTTTTTGTAAAATAAATAAGTATTTAAAAACAATAAATGTTTCATCAGTTAATAAAAGTGATTTAGAGTTTATTGTAAATACTTTAATAAAAAATAATAAAAAGAATGTTAGAATAGTAATACATGATAATATAAGTGATGAAGAAGTAATAAATTATTTAAAGAACTTTAATAAAAAGAAAAGCAAAAGATATAAAATATATTTTAAATTAGAATATAGTAACGAATATATAAATAATAATATTATGAAACAAGCTAATAATAGTATTTTAAAAACATGTGGTTATATCATTATATTAATTATTACTTTTACTTTTGCTTATGTGTTTTATGATAATTATTCATCAATGAAGAAGGTAGAAAAGATTCAAGATAAATTAAGTGAAGTTATAAGTATTAATGGAAGTGAAGCAATACTTGAAGATGTTCAAAATAAAACAAATAATAGTAAAAAGATTATTAATGAAGATGTAGCTGGTGCTTATAATGTTAATCCTGAGACTGTTGCATGGATTAAGGTTAATAACACAAATATAGATTATCCAGTAGTTCAAACTAATAATAATACTTATTATTTGAAACATAATATAAATTTTGAAGAAGATAAAAATGGTTGGGTATTTATGGATTACCGAAGTGATGTAAATGTTTTAAGTGATAATGTTATTTTATATGCTCACAATAGATATTATAGTGGTGTTATGTTTGGTACGCTTCAAAATGCAATGAGATATAATTGGTATACTAATCCAGATAATCAGATTATTACTTTAAAAACTTTGTATGAAACACTACATTATCAAATATTTTCTATTTATAAAGTTAAAACTACTACTGATTATTTAAAAGTTATATTTCCTGATAATGAAACTAAAATGGATATGTACAATTTAATAACAAAGCGAAGTATATATGATTTTAAAATAGATTTAAATGAAAATGATAAAATACTTACTTTATCAACATGTGCTGATGAATATAATAAGTATGTAGTTCATGCAGTATTAAAAAATGAGACTAACAACTAGTCTCTTTTATTTTGTTAAATACTATTTCTTCTTCGATATAAAATGGGTTTAATCTCTTTAATGTTTTTATATTACCTACATCTTTGTATGTATTTCTTTTACATATTAAGTCTCCGTTTACTAATGAGTCATTACATAATACAAAGCATTCCACTACTCTATTTCTAAATTCATTATTATTTAGAAACTGAAATATTATTGTTTTTAAATCAAAGTTTTCACAGACATTTATTAAATCATAATAATCTTTTAGTAATGGATCTTTGCTATTTTTATAAGTTATAAGCGTTTCATAAATATTAGCAATAGCATATTGAATGAAAGTATTTATTTTTTCTGAATCATTAAGAAAATAATCTTTGACATTATCCATAAAGTTATATGAAAATTCATCATCATTTATTGATATAGATAATGATTTATCATAGATATCTAAGAAACTTTGAATACATACTTCAGAATTAATTAACATTTTTTTAGGTAAATAATCTCCGAGATTTAAAACCTCGAATGGATTTAATTCAAGTATTTTTTTAGTAAGTTTATGATTAATTATTTCTTCTTTACTTAAGTTTTCAAATATATATGGCCTTTTGGTATAATCAATAAAACAATCAATTAACTGATATACAAGTTCTACATCATCACTATAAAATAGATTTAAAATATCGCTATAATCTAGAGTATCTAAAAACATAAGTAATTCTTCATTATCGGGATTATCTATACCTTTTAATTTATCATAATAAAGATTCATATAAGATTTAGATGGAATCATAAGAAGCATAATTCTTTTCATGTCTTGGATATTAGTTATTTTGTAGTCACCGAATAATTTTTTTAAATCTTGGTTTAAGCTACTTTGGTTATTAGTTAGTAAATCTAGGATTTCTCTACCTACTTGACTTAAGTCAGATTCATGTTTTACTTCAAGATTTTCTACCATAATTGTAAGTATATCATAACAAATACTATATAAATCATTTTCTAAATTCATTTTAAACCTCCCTGTTTATTTAGTTAAATACCTTCAGTACTTATCCAAATATAATGATCACTTTCATATTTAAAAACATGTTCATAACGTTTTATTTTATCTTTGATGCTATTTATATCTAGGTTTTCACTATATTTTATGTATGATACCGGAGTATCACTTCCTTCTTTATCAAAACATTCTTTAGTTTCTTTATTACATCTTAAGTAATATTCATTTAGTTTAATTGTTTCTCTGTTATCTGTTAGAGTATATGAATCAAGTCCTTTATAGTATATTATGTTATCTATAGTATTTTCTTCGTATATATAATAATTATCATTTTTAAATTTTGCTTTTAGATTACTATTTATTTTAAAGTCTGTATCATAGTATCTTTCGTTTGTTCCAAAAAGATATGTTAAAGCATTTATAAAATCTTCTTTAGTTATTTTATATAATATGGTTCCTTCGATATTTAAATTATTTTTTTCTTCTTCAGGTACTGTTTTTAATTTGAATTCATCATAGTTTATTATGTAATTGTAAGTCATTAACGCTTGGGTTATATAACTAATATTGTTAACTGTTAAGTAATATGTGTTATATAAAGTTTGGGTATTACCTATTTCTTTTGATGGTAAATAAGTATATAATTTTGTTATTAAATTTGAATCTATTTCAGGTATAGCACTATTATCATCGCTTTTAAATGCAAATGTTTTTGAAAATGTAAAACATATTAATCCGACGATTAATGCTACGCAAATGTACATCACTAGTTTTTTTATTAATTTCATTTTTCAACACCCACCTTTATTGTATCAATTATGGAAGAAAAAGTCATTAGTTTTTGAAAAACTTTTTCAAAAAAAATGAAGAATTAATTTTCTTCACTTTCTAATACTGGATATGTTTGATCATATGAACATGAATATGATTTAGTATCTTTGTATAAACTTTGAATTTCTACGAATGTTGTTGGAAATACATTATTATTTTCACTTTGTAGTGTTGCAAGTGATAAATCCGTAGATATTGTTAATGTTTTTGTTTTATCACTATAGTATGCTATACCTGTGATATTATCAAATGTAATTGTTGCTTCTTTTTTACCTACGACATTTTGATATTCTTGTTCATCTTCGAAGACATATTTATAATCACGACGAGCTATACCCATGAATACTGGACTTCCTTCTTCATTTGTTCCAGTTGGAATAATGTCACTTACGGTTTTTGTTGCTTTGTATCCTTGTAAAGCACTAGATGTACTTTCACAATTTATAAATCTAAATAATTTGTATGGCATTACATATAAATCTATGTTGTAATCTTGTTCATTACCTACATCATCTTTAGCATTAATAGTTATAGCAATAGCTTTGTTGCTTGCAGTTTGCAAGTAGTTAGTTACACTTGCTTCATCTTTAAATGTTGTTGTACATTTTGATGCATCTGTACAACTGATAACAAAATCATTTATTGTAATTGTATCATTTACTGTTTTAAATACAGGTTTTAAACTAACAGTTGGTGCTTGTTTATCACTGATAACTACGGTTGATGTAAATGTATCTTTTCCACATGTTACTGTTACTTTGTATGAACCTGGAGTTTTTGTATCAACATTTTTAATATTTACAGTGTTACATAAACTAGATGAACCAGTTTTAATTGTAAAGTAATCGTTAATGTTTGTTGATAAAGTGCTACCTAGGTCAATGTTTACAGTTTTGCCTTCAAGTTTTACTTTTTTACTTTGAGATAAGAAGTAATATACTCCGTATGCAACACCGGCGATAAGTAATAAAATTATAACAGTGAATAGTACTTTACTCATTGGTTTTTTAGCCTTTTTACTTGGTTCATTACCTGTTGGAGGAATTACTCCGATGTTATCTATTTTTTGAGGAGACACAAAATTATTATTTAAGTTTCCTGAATTTATTCCCACAGTATTTGCTGTTAAGTTGCTAAACTGTGGTGATGGAGTTCCTTCAGTACCTGGTATTGGTTGAGCTTGTGGAGCTGTGTTGTTTACAGGTGTTACTGTAGGATTTACACTTCCATTTACATTAGGTATTGGTTGTGGTGTTCCTAAGTCTAGACTTTCTGGTTCTGGGTTAGGCATTGGTGTTGGATTTGGTACTGGATTGGGATTTATCCCACCTAAAGATGTGGCACCAAGGGGTGTCCCTGTTAAATTATTTTGATTATTTAATTCATTTGGATTTTGTCCATTCATGTTATCAGCCTCTCTTTATTCTATTTATATATAATAATTATAACTTTTTATTTAAAATTTTTCAACTATATTTTTAAATTCAATACCACGATCTTCGAAATGAGGATATTGATCTTGACTAGATGATGCAGTTGAAAGCAAAACAATTTCTCCATTTTTAGCAATATTTTTAATATCTTGCATAGCTTTATCTAATGTATATTCTTTTTTACATGGAATATTTATACTTTTAGCATAGTCACTTACTATATCGGTAGTTTCTCCGATTGCAAATATATTTACAACATTTGACATGTAATTATCAAGTTCATGATAATCTTGGTTACGGTTTAATCCTCCGAGAATAAGATTTATTTTTTTATCAAAAGTTTTCAATGCTGTTATTGTTGAGGTAGGATTTGTTGATTTAGTATCGTTATAATATTCTACCCCGTTTACAGTTTTTACAAATTCTAAACGATGTTCAACACCATTGAAACTTTTTAAAAAGTCTACGATTACATCCTTTTTAATATGTAATATGTTACATACAAGTAATGAGGCCATAATATTTTCATAGTTGTGAATACCTTTTATTTTTATATCTTTTGCGTCTAAATATAATTCATTATTTAAATAAATGAATCCATTATTATAGTATGAGTCAGCTTTTGTTTTACTACTAAAATAATATTTTTTAGATGGAATATATGAAGATACTTCCAAGGCATCTAGAGATTCTTTATTAATTATAGCATAATCATTTGATGTATGATTATTAAATATTTTTCTTTTAGTCATTTTGTAATGTTCATAAGTTCCATGATAATCTAAGTGAGTTGGACATATATTAGTAAGTATGCTTATGTCTGTTTTAAAATCAAATAAGTCACATAATTGATGATCACTTATTTCAAGTAAAATTATATCTTTTACTTTTATAGTTGGAACTAGTTCACTTAAAGGTGTGCCAATATTACCTCCAAGAACTACACTTAAGCCAGCATTTTTTAGTATTTTATAAAGAATTGTGCATGTTGTTGTTTTTCCATTTGAACCAGTTACGCCGATTATTTTAACATCCTTAGGTAAAAAGTGATATGCTACTTCCATTTCATTTTCAACATGAAGATTTAATTCTTTGCATCGTTTTACAATATTACTTGTATACATTATTACGGGATTTTTTATAATTAAATCCCAATTATTATTTAACAAATCTACTTGATTATTAGTTATGACTATTTTAATATTTAATGATTTAAGTAATTGTTTATTATATTCATCAATATCATTTAAATCTGTTATTGTGATTTCATTATTTCTATTTGCAAGTAATTTAGCTACGGAAATACCACTTTTAGCAGCTCCGACAATCAATATTTTTTTATTTTCATACATTGTAATCACCTACTTCAATTATATTATTATTATATTTAAAATGCAAATAAAACATTATAATTTGTTTTATTTGCATTAATTTATTTTACTCTTTTTAATGTAAGTACAGTATTATATTTATTTTTTTTACTTTCATTCACCGCAGGTATAAGGCTTTTTTCAAAACCTAAACTTATAAATTCAGGTAAATCTATATCTTTTGTTTTCCATAGGTAATGAGCTTGAATTATATCTGCATCAAATGATTCAATTAATTTTTTATATCTTGATGGATTTGTTCCAAGCCAATCATAAATATTTGAAAATAAACATAGATCATATCCATGTAAGTCTCTTGACTTAGCAAGTACTTCTAAAGGTTTTGCATAAAACTCTGGTATATCAGTATTATTTAATATGCTTTGTAATTTATAATATTTATCTATATTAAAATATGGTATTATTCTTTGATAATTTTCCATATCATAATTATCAAAAAATATATTAGATATCTTTATACTTGATAATTGTTTATGTTGTTTATATAAATTATCAAAGAATTCTTTTGCATAATCTGGTAAATAGTTTCTTAATTTTAAGTAGTCATTTAAGTCATTTAAATTATATGTTACAAAGAATTTATAAAATTCTTCATATGTAAAATACTTAATAGCATTAAATTTAAGTAAGAAATGATACCAAGCAACCATATTTAAATCAAATACATCAACATTTTTAGCACCATTTAATATAGCAGTAAAGTATTGGTCCCCACTACCTAAGACACTTAATACATTACTTCCATCAAAATTATATATATTAGGATAAGCACTCACACATTCATTAGTAAAACCATATATTTTATTCATAGCAACCCCCTTGAATGGTTATTATTCTATCATATTATAAAATATTTGTAAACTAAAATAAGTTTATAAGAAAATGATACCTTGAGTAAGGTATCAAAGTTTTATTCTGATTGGATCTGTTGATGTCCCTGTTCCACTGGAATATTGAACAGATGAATCTAAGTAAAAGTTTGGTCTAATAGCAAAATATAAATAATATGTTGCGGCTTCATTTACATCACCATAGGAATTAATATAATATGCACTGGAATCAGAATAATCCTGTTCTGATTAACCTGAATTTCTTGTGATTGTCCATTCTCCCAATCCCATATACATCAATTTACCAATGTAACTGATGACTGGCTGTATTTATCAAGTGTTGTGAACCATGCACTTGGTTCTGCTGCAAATCCGTAATCACTTTCATACATTAATCCGATTTTCATCAAATCAGAGGTGTTTTTACCATCTGTTGAGTTTTGCCCAATCTCTATATCTTTTATTTTATTTTTATAAGTTATACTTGGTATCACCTTTTTTATAGATGAATAATAATTACTGTTAATTTACAAATTGAAATCTTTTTTGAGTCAAAAAAAAGCAATAGCTATATAACTATTGCAATTAAAGTATTTGATCCCTTATTTACAATCTTAGAAACTGTGTCTTTTAACTTATACCTTGTGTTATCTGGCATCATACTAAGTTTAGCTTGAATTCCCTCTTGAACAATAGCTTCAAGACTTCTTCCAAATATTTCACTTTTCCAAATACTTGATGCATCAGTTTCATAATCTTTCATTAATCTATCAATTAATTCTTTTGATTGTAGTTCACTACCTATGATTGGTTCAAAAGTAGATTCTACATCAACTTTCAACATATGAATACTTGATGCAATAGCTTTTAGTTTAACCCCATACCTACTTCCTTGTTTAACAAGTTCTGGTGTTTGAAGTTTTAACTCATTTATACTTGGATAAACAATACCATACCCAGTACTTTTAGTCATCTTTAAAGCAGAACGTAGAGATTTAATTTCATCCATATCTTCCTTATAATTTGAAAACATTTTTAATAATCCTGCTTTAGATGTAACCATTTCACCCATAACATTTTTTAACGTTTCAGTATATAGTTCATTTTTGCTATTTAATGTAATTGTGACTGTTCCAGTCGCGGCATCAAGTTCAGATATATAGGCTTCACTAATAATTTCTGAATCTTTGAAATGCTCCATAATATAATCTACATCTTTAACTTTTTCGACACTTATTACACTTTCTTTTATTTTTTCTAAATAATGACTTTTAATTTCATTACTTTCAGGTAATACATGTACCCATTCTGGAATGGATACTTTGATATCTAAGACTGGAAATTCATATAATGCAGTTTTTAAGATTTCCATAATTTCTTTTTCATTCATTAGTTCTGCACTTATTGGCATAACCGGAACTTCATAGTCATCACTAAGCTTTCTTGCTAGTTCAACCGTTTCTGTATTTGTGGGATGAATCGAATTCAATATAATTATAAATGGTTTACCAATATTTTTAAGTTCCTCAACTACTTTTGTTTCAGCATTAACATATGATTCTCGTTTTATTTCACCGATTGAACCATCTGTTGTTAAAACAATTCCTATTGTGGCATGATCTTTGATAACTTTTTCTGTACCAATTTCCGCTGCTTCAACAAATGGAATTGCATCCTCGAACCAAGGACTTTTTACCATTCTAGGGTTTCCATCCTCATCAACAAATCCATTAGCTTCGGGAATGACGTATCCAACACAATCCACAAGTTTGATATTTGTTTCAAATTCTCCTACTTTTATCAAAGCTCCGTTACTTGGAACAAACTTGGGTTCTGTAGTCATTATTGTTTTGCCTTGGGCACTTTGAGGAATTTCATCAAGACATCTCTTTTTCTCATATTCATCACTAATGTTTGGAACAACTAGATTTTCAATAAATCTTTTTATAAAAGTAGATTTACCTGTTCTTACTGCTCCAACAACACCTAGATATATCTCGCCATTCCCTCGTTTAGCTATGGATGATATAATTTTTTCTTTTTCCATAATCCACCATCTTTCATTTTTCTATTGTAATCGTATGTTGAGAGGAATTAAAATATTACAATATAGATGATGTTTTTTTAGTTTCATTTTTTATTGTCACTAGTCTTATAGTTCCTACCTAAATTCTCTGTAACAATATAAACGGTTTAATTTTCGGAGCCTTCAATAAAAGCTATACACAATATCTTTATATATAGGTGGTACATTTATTGCTATTACAATTGCTTTACCCTGTGTATCCCAATGCGATGGATACTCCTTGCATTCCGTCATAATAATTTTCAACGGCAGTTGCGAAGTTGATGACCTCTCCATATCCATTATGACTAATATTGTATGCTTTTGATTGTGCTAGCGTAACATTTGTTGCAGCGTGTTGATAACTTGCATATACTGTTGCCCATTTTGAAGTTGAGACAACTATAGCTTCGATATCTAATTGAAATTCAGTTGCAGCATCAACTAGGTTCATTGATATACCAAAGCCATTACTTTGATTTACCATGTTAGTTCCATTATAAGAATAGCTTATTTCTGAATAATTATTATTAGATCCATAAATTTGCATTCCTTTTTGGCTTCCCTCTTGTATTGTGACATCATCAACTCTCATGGCATTAACATCATATGATTTTACTCTAGGTGTCAATAACCAGTTTACATGAAATTTCATAAAATAATGATTACCAGAAATTGGTGAAGCCACTATCTGGATATTCTTATATGTAGTTCTATGTGAAGCACCTCTTGTTATATTATTATTAATCGCTTGAGAAGCCTCTTCAGCTTCTGTTTTTGTAACTTCAACTGAAGTTGTTCCATTTGCGGTTTCAGTTACTCTATAATATTTACTTATTGAATTAGTATTTTCTAAATCATAACTTAAATATCTTTGAGCATCTTCATCACTCATGGTAGCTATTCTGGCATCTGAGAAAATAATCTTTAATCTTGAATATTCCTCATCGGTAAGAGTAGCTGCTTTTGCTGAAGTCGTAACAAATAATAATAACATTAAGGCAAAAGCAGCTACGCTTTTCCTCAAGCTATACAATATTATTTCACCTCCTTTCAAATCCACTTTCATCTTAGCACATATTGTCGAAGTTTGAAACAGAATCTTGCGGGAGTTCGAGCTCTCACGTTAGAGAGATTTAGTTATATTATTGTAAATGTCCAGTAAATACTGGATTTTTTCGATATTATCATTCTTTTGATTTTCTTTTAAAATTATTTTATTTTTATTGATAGTATATAATTTTTCCTCTATCAATTTTTTGTTTCTATCAAAAATTCTATAAAATATTTTACTACTTTTCATATTAACATCAATTTGATAGCTCATATTATTGTCATTGTAATAATAATATAATGTTTTAACTGGTGGCATATATTCAATCTTACCACCTTCATTATCTATTTTTGTATATGAATCTTTATTCTTATTGTATGTGTAACCTAATTTTTCTAAAGTATTTGATTCATCAAATGTAGGTATTGCTGTTTTTGTTTCAACTTCATTGTTATAAAATACTGGATAAATGATTCTTGTTTCTGAATTATTTATATATTGTTTTTCAATTATTTTGTTATTGCTATATTTTTCTTTTAGGGATATTGAACAATCATAATCATGAGTGTTTCCGTCTTCATCTGTTGTTGTAACTTTTAAATGAAGCCCCTTTGATATTCCTTTTAGTGTATCTTTATTTAGTAAGTCATGTTCTGATAATGTTTCTTCAATATAAATATTTTCTAAAGAATCAGCTTTATAAATAACTTTTTTATCTCCGTTAGTTGAAGTGTATAATTCAACATAATAAGATATCGGAGTATAGTCTAATTTGTTTACCTTTATGTTTTCTATAGTTAGAATATCATATACTTTAGTTTTATAAAAATATCCATGATTAAAATATATATTGTCACTATGATATTTTAATGAATATATTTGAATTGAATTATAATTGTTTATGTAAAATAATAATAAATACAAAAAAGCCACTGCGATTATAAATTTTAATGCATGTTTTAATATAAATTTTATAATTATTGATAGAATGTTACCTATTTTATGTAATCTATCATTTAAAGTCTTTTTATAAACGAATAAATTTGATGGAGGTATATTCAGAGTTTTGCAAATTTTCTTGACATGATATAAATCTGGTTCAGTATCTCCGTTTTCCCACTTGGAAATGGTTCTATCTGATACTCCGATTATGTCTCCGAGAGCTTTTTGGGTAAGCTTTCTTTCAGCCCTGTAGGTTGAAATTATGTCACTAAACTTCGTTGTCTTTACTACTTCTTTCTTATTTTTCCTTTTCATATTTTCACCTCCTTCATTTTACCACACTTCGACAAATAATGCATTAAAAATTTGACTTTTGCACATATAATTATTATAATAAGTCTTGTTTTTAGGAGAAATGTGTTATGAAAGAATATTTTATATATAAAAAATTCATTGATAAGATGGTTGAAAATCAAAATAATACTAGTATAAGTTGTTTGCAAGATATATATAGTTATAAAGATTATGATATATTACTTAGACCTGTTTTAGATATAATCAGGGAAAATAAAAATCAAAGTTTAACAAGTATTAGACTTAAGTTGTTTTTAAGAAGTGGTTTAAAAGAAATAATAGATTTATTTGTAAATGAAACTAAAATTACTCCGGGGATAATACTTGATTTTGGGACATTTAAAACTAGAGATACTGTAATATGTGGTAATAGATGCGAAGTTGATTTTGAAAATGGTTATTTAGTTAGTAAAAAGATACCTATGGAAATGGATACAATATTTGATTTAGCATCAACATCAAAAGTATTTACTGCAGTTGCAGTATTAAAACTTGAAGAAGTTGGTTTGATTGATGTATTTGATCCCGTTAAAAAATATGTTCCAGAGTTTAGAAAACTTGGTGATACTACAATTTATGATTTACTTAAGTTTAGAGTAAAAGTTGTAACTGATAAAAGAGTTGATAGTGCAAAAACAAGCGATGATGCATTAAATATATTATATACTTTGCATCCGGTTGAAAAAGAATTAAATGAAAATTCATATACAGATATGGGTGCAATGGCATTAAGAATTGTAGTTGAAAGAGTTACAAGAATGCAATTTACTAGTTTTATTAATACAGCTATACTTAAAATGGTTGATATGAAGGATACTGCATTAAGGGAACCAAATTATAATAAACATAAAATAGCTAATGAAAATTTTTCAACTATTGTAACTAAAGAAGGTTTTGGTATTACTAGATATGATAATTATCCAGGGACGCCACATGATAAAAAAGCTATAGCTATCGGTGAACTTCAAGGAATTGCTCCGGGGCATGCAGGTTATTTTTCAACAAAAGATGATATGATAAAGTTTGCTAATAATTTGTGTAATGGAAATTTATTAAAGAAAGAAAGTGTGTTTTCTATGTCTGATACTGAAACTGGTTTTAAAGATTTAGATAAATATACTAAATTTTATGGTTCACTAGTTTATTTAAAACAACCAGATGTTAATAATTTATCTGTGTATCCACCGCTTTCTGGGAGAAGTTTTATGTCACCAGGTTTTGCAGGTACACAACTTGTAGTTGATCCAATTAATAATATTACTTTGTTTGTTGGTTCACCTAGATTACATAATAGAATTTATCAAATACACCCAGATCAAGTAAAAAATATTAAAACTGATGAACATAATAAAAAGACTTTTGTTTTACCAAATGGTGAAGAAAAGATTGTATGTAGTAATTATACAAAAGAAAAAGAAGTACTTGTTAGATTGGCTTTAGATTTAGCACTTCAATATAAGTTACTGGAAGAATTAATACCAACAGAAAAAGAAATGCATTTAGTTAGAGAACTTAACTAGCATTTCTTTTTCATTTGGGTTTGCTTCGAAGAATTCTTTTTTAGCCATTTTTAAATTATTAGCAACAATATTTGATGGTATCTTACTTATTAATTCATTATATATTGCAACATTAGAATTATATAGTCTTCTTGCAGCTTGCAAGTGTTCTTCGACATCTATAATTGTTCTTTGTTCATTAATATCTCATTTCTTATGGTAGTATTATAACATGTATTTTTGTTTTAAAAAATAATTTTTAATCATTATTCTCATAAGATAATAAATGTTTAATATCTGATTCAGTTAGATTTGCTAGAATATTTTGATCTCTTTTTTCACCATCAATTAGTTTATCACTTAGAACTCTTTTTTTGTTTTGAAGTTCAAGTATTTTTTCTTCGATGGTACCTTTTGTTATTAAGTGAATTACTTCGACGGTATTTTTTTGACCAATTCTGTGAGCTCGATCTGTTGCTTGATTTTCTGCTTGAGGATTCCACCATAAATCTAGGTGAATTACTACATCTGCACTAGTTAAGTTAAGACCTGTTCCTCCTGATTTTAACATTATTAAAAATACTTTGACATCATCATTAGCATTAAAGTTATCAACCATTTCAATTCTGTTTTTAGATGGAACACTTCCATCTAACATATAGTTTTTTATTTTGGCTTTTGATAATTTATCACGGACTATGTTTAGTGCTGTTTTAAATGATGAAAATATTAATATTTTGTGACCATTGTTGATATATTCATTTGTTATATTTAGTAATGTATCTATTTTATTTGAACCACTATTATAATCATCATACACAATACTTGGTTCAATACATATTTGACGAAGTTTTGTAAGTAATTGAAGAATTAAGAATCTTGCTTTACTTATTCCATCATCATGAATTATGTTTTCCATTTCATCTTTTACTTTTTCAAGTTCAGCGACATATAGTTTCTTTTGTTCATCAAGTAAATCAATATATATATCATTAATTAATTTATCCGGAAGCTCTTCGTAAACATCTTTTTTCTTTCTTCTTAGAATAAATGGATTTATTTGTTTAGAAAGATTTGCCAGTAATTCTTCGCTTTGTTCATCAAAGTCTTTAATTTTATATTTTGTTTGAAACTTTGTAAGACTTGATAAAAAACCTGGCATGATAAAGTCAAATATACTCCATAACTCAAGGATAGAATTTTCTAAAGGTGTACCGGTTAGAGCAAATTTTGTTGTGGCATTTATTTTTTTAACCACTTTTGTGATACCTGCCATATTGTTTTTGATATTTTGAGCTTCATCAATTATCATGGTATCAAATATTATATCTTTGTAGAATTCTTCATCTTCGCGAAGTAAGCCATATGTTGTAACTAAAACATTATATTTTTTAATGTTTTTTAATATTTTTCGACGATGTTCTTTTGGACCAACGACAATTTCTCTTTTTATATATTTACCATACAAAGAAAATTCATGATCCCAGTTATATGCTAGAGATGTTGGTACCACAATTAAACATGTGTGATTTGGGTTATCTTTTAGCATTTGTTTTAGATAATAAATTACTTGAATTGTTTTACCTAGACCCATTTCATCTGCAAGAATACCTCCGAAGCCAGTTTTAGATAAATTGTATAACCATTTAACTCCGGTTATTTGGTAATTTCTTAATATTTTTAATTCATCACTTGATAGAGTTAATTCACAATCCTTATATTTGTAAAAATTATCTATGAAGTTATCAAATAAATTATCTGTTTTAATTATGTTGTATTTATTTGATTTTAAACTATCTAGGTATAATGCACGATATTTTTGGATGTTACCTTTTCCTTGGATTATTTCTTCATCAGTAAGTTCTAGTTCAGTTGCTAAATCATTTAGTTCTTTTAATGATTCATCTTCAAGATTTAAGATATCTCCGTTTTTTAAGCGATAGTATTTCTTTTTTGATTTGATGTTATCAAAAATACTAACTAGTTCACTTGAATCAATGTTACCAAGATTGAAGTTATAACTTAATATATTATCTTTACCTATTCCAAACATTGATGTAATTGTTGTTTTTTTCTTTATTTCTATACCTTTGAATTTTTCTGTTGTGAAAATTTCATATTTTGTTGCTAAAGTTTCTAAACCTTTTTCTAAAAACTCTACTTCTTTATCTAAGTCATTTAAAATTATTTTGTTATCTTCGATTTCAAAGCCATATGTTAATAAGTCATTTACTACTTTTACTTCGTAGTCGATATCACGCAAGATTTTATCATTTTTGCTAAAGTAATCTATTTCTTCGTTTCCATAGATGAATAATACACTTGCAATAATGTAGTTGTAACGAAGATCAAAATATAGCCTTGTTTTTATATCTGTTGGTAGTGTAATATCATCTACAGATTGGTCTATGTTAATGTTTTTTCTAACTACTGATAATAATCCTTTTGTAAATGTGTCAACCATGTCTTTTGTTATTGTAATTGTTTCTAGTTTATTTTTAATAAGACTTGATAATAATTCTTGTTCTTTTTTGGTTAAGTGATACATTTTTCCTTTGTAGATGATGTATTCATAGTCATCTTTAGAAGTAAATTCTAGGTTATTTAAATCAAATTCAAGTTCATAGATTGAATCGTGTTTTGTAAGATTTGTTTCTAATGGAAATTCGTCTTTGATACCATTTATTTTGTAGTTATTAACAATGAATGTTGTGTCTTTGATTTCTTTTAAAAATTCTTTAGTATGATTTCTCATTATATATTCATCATAATCATAGTATCTTAGATATGCATCAATTATTTTTTTGTCATTTTCGTTGAAAAAATGTTTTGATGCATCGTATGTAAAGTTTTTACCAAAGTATACTTCACCATAACCATTTTCATAGGCTTCTTTGAATAAAGAGACATGGGGTTTTAATGTGTATTCTTTATCTAAACCTATGGTTAGTTTTATAGATTGGTCTATGTAAGTGCTGTTGTAATAAAAGTAGTTATCTTTTTCTTTGAACTCTAAAGATAATGTTAGTTTTAACTCTTTTTTGATTGTGTTTTGTTCTTGAGGCACAAATTGTTTTAAAATGTCGTTGGAAATATTGGTTTTTAAATTTTCTATAGACTCAAACATTTCATCATAGTATTTAATTAATGATGCTGCGATGTGTTTACAACTATTGGTGCTGCGATATTGTTTGCAATCACATAGGGTTTTGGCGATTTCATTGTTACTTTTAATATAGATATAAACATCATAGTATGTTGGTTTTGATTCGGAATCAACTTCGAAATGGTAACATGTTATTGTTTTTGAATCTTTTTCTAAGATTTTTTTTCCTTCGAAGTCTACTTTTTCTTTATCATAATTTGTACCTTTGATAAGGTCTGTTGTAAAAATAAATTGTCTTACATTGGTATTTGATATTAAATCATTTAAATTAGTGGACATAGTTTTTTCCTCCATCTGTTTATCTTAACACATTTTGAGATTAATAACAATATACTTTAAATTTAAAAATAAGTAAAGAATTTTCTTTACCTATCTTGTTTTTGTTAACTCTTTATCTAAATTTAATACTTCATAAAATATATTTTTCATCTCGTCGAGGTTATCAGTGAATTTGTAATAATCATAAACATTTACTAAAAAGTTAATAGCATCATTAATATTATCAAAAAGCTTGATGCATTCTTTGTTTGTTTTGTTCATGATGTAAAATACAAATAGATTATCTTTTTCAAAAAGACATATTTCACCGAGACCAAATTCTAAATTTCTACCTAGTATTGGTAGTAAAGTAGTGTTTGTTTCTGTTTTTAATCTTGTGTAGATTATTTTAATATTTTGTTCTGTTAAGTATTTGTTTTCTTTCATAATTTTACCCCGATTTATTTTTCTTCTTTGTCCTTTACAATTTTATATTTTTCTAATTCTTTTATAAATACTTGGAATTTTGGAAAGGCATTTTTTATACGACGGTATAACACTGTGTTATCTTGGAACCATTTTTCAATGTATTGTTTAATTTTTTCAGTGTTATCTTTTCTTTCACTTTTTATTTTACCTTTTATTTTGAATAATATGTATGTTGATACGATATTATCTATGATATAAATGACAAATAGAATACTTGCAATTATTACTACAGATTCTGGCGATAATAAATTTACTAGTTTTATTACTGCGGGATGTAATACATATATAATTAAAGATGCTAGAAGTCCGAATGGTATCATTGTTTCAAGACAAATTCTTCCGTTGATGTTGAATTTTTTGTTTGAGTAGTCCCACCATCTTACATTATATATTTTTTCCATGAAATAACTTGTGAAATATTCTAGTAATGAACAAATTAGAATTGATTTTAGAAATACACTTAGAATGTCACTTGTATTTTGACCTACGATTATGATTATTGCAAGGCAACCCCAGCCATAGATTGGACAATATGGACCTATTAGAAATCCACGGTTTATAAATTTATGTTTATTCCATAAAGATACACAAACTTCCATGAACCATCCTAGGAAAGAATATATCATAAAATACAAGAAATATTTACATATTATTTGCATTGTCATCACCTCTACCTAAGTATACCATAACATTATTTAAATTTAAATATTATTTTGGTTAATTTTGTTGACTTTAGTGAGTTGTTAATATATAATATTTTTTAAGGAGGTTAAGAATGAAAAAAGATTTGGTTATTAAATTAATTAAAATGATTGAAAATAATAGACTGGATGAAGATTTAGTAAGCGATTTATTAAAAAGAAATGAAAGATTACTTGAAATGTTAATTAGTTTAGATAGTAATTTTAAAAATGGTGTTCTAGTACTTAAAAATAATCTTGATGATGGATGTGCTTGTGAAGCTTTGATGGAGTTAATGAATACTAAAGATAAAAAAAGAGATTATATTTTAGACTTCTTGGCTAGCAAGGGTTTAACTTGTGAGGTTTTGATATCTGATTATATTAAATATTTTATGGATATTCCTGATGATAAAGTTTTTATGTATGAAAATATTTTTGATATTTTAAGTGATATAAATTTAATTAACGAAAGAACTAATTATACATATGCGAACTTTTTAATTAATAATGCAGTTGATTTGAATAGTTCATATTATTTAACAAAGTATTTTAAGAGTACTGAGGTAAGTAATAAGGGTAAAAATATTCAAGATAGACTTAGAGAAGCTTGCATCATTGCAAGGAATAGGAATTTTTTTGGGTATCCGAATTTAATTAAGTTTTTTGAAGAATTTAATATTGATGATGAAGAAATTACTGTTGAAGCTGCAAGTGTTATAAGTAATTGTAAGAATAATGGTTATCAAGTTAGAAAATATTTGACAGAAAAACTTAGTTTGATAAGCTTGAGAAAAGATTATAGATATTATTTAGAGATTGCAAAGATACTTGGTGATATGGAAAATCCAGTTGTATTTAATTTAATGATTGATGTTATTAATAAGAATCTTGATGTTAGCGATATACTTTTGATGATGAGAGTATTAAATAATGTTAAGATTGATACTATTACTAATGTAATGGATGGTAATACTTACTTCTTTGAAGTGACTTATGGTTCTATACAATTTAGTAGTTCATATAATGGAATACTTGGAAATATTAAAAGAAGAATTATTAATACTAATTATGTTTATTATCAATTGTTGGAACAAGATGTTGTTAACGACATAAATGATGATATTATGGTTGGAGCGTTACCGAGTAAACTTGAAAGAATTAGAAAAAATGTAAATGATGTTTAAAAGAAAAAAGCCTTGCGGCTTTTTTTCTTATAAGTACGATTTCCATGATTTGATTTGAAACTCAAGTAAGTCAAGAAGTTCTTCTGCTTCAGTTTTAACTTTTTCATTTACATTTGAATTTAGAATTTCTTCAACTTTGATGATACCTTTGTTGGTTCCTTCAGTTAGCATTTTTGCTATTTTTGCATCATCACATTTGATAAGTTCGATTCCTGTATAAATTTCATTAAACATCTTTATTATTATGTTTATCTCTTCAGGTTCTTCGTTTATATCTTTTAGCATATTTGTTATGTCCATTTTGTTTACCATATATTTTTTTCTAGCATCAGACATTGTTTTTGTTAATGTTTTATCTTCGATGTGGCCCTTTACCTCATCAATACCAATAATACCCATTGTTACTATTTTATACATTTCGTATAATGCTTTTATATCATCCATTTAAAAATCACCCATTTATAGTATGAGTGATTTTTTTAAAATTATACTTCTTGAACAACAGCGATGATCATTGGTTTACACTCGGTTTGTTCATATAGATATTTACTTAATTCTTCACGAATTTCTATTTTTATTTGATTGAAATCAATATATTTTGGAGTTATATTTCTATTTATTATTGATTCGCAGATTACCTTTATTTCTTTGATCATGTCTGCTGAATCTTTGACATAGATGAATCCACGAGTTGTTACTTCTGGACCTACTATTAAAACTTTGTCATTTTTATCAACAGTTGCACTGATTAATACTATTCCATTTTCTGAAAGCATTTCTCTATCCTTGATTACTAAGTCACCGATATCATCATTGCTTGTTCCATCAATTAAAACATCATTAACTTTTACTCTGGCAAAATTATCCACAAGTTTTCCTTGATCAAATGTTACAACATCTCCATTTTGTTTTAATAAAATATTTGAATCTGGAATTCCTAGATTACTTGCTAGATTTGCATTGTTTACCATGTAACGATATTCACCCTTTACTGGCATGTAGTATTTTGGATTGATAAGTTTTATCATTAACATTAGATCTTCGCGAGATGCATGGTGTAATATTTCTTTGTCTTTTGCTACGGTTTCGATATCACAACCGAATTTTGCTAATTCATTTTGAAGTTTAACTAATACTTTTTCAGTGCTGTCATATCTTGGTTCAGCAAATACTATTGTGTCAGTTGGTTTTAATGTTACAAACTTGTCATATCCATTTAAAATTTTATTCATATTTGCATATGGTGTTGTTCTGTCATCCATGACTAAAAGTATTGCATTTTCGTCATTGATATTTGACAAATCACCAAGAATTTCTGGATTAAATTTTAGGTATCCTTCTTTGTTTGAAAAGTTCACAACATTTTGAAGTCTTTTACCCATAAGGACAATCTTACGATGAGAATTTGCTGCGGCATCGAATATTTCGGCGATTGTATATAGATGGGTTGGTAGAACTGAGAATATAATTCTCTTGTCATGATGTTTTATGACATCTTCAAAGAAACCAACTAATCTGTGGTTTGGAGATGTGTGTCCATTTTTTTCAGCGAATGATGATTCACATAATAGACATAATACACCTTGTTTACCTACATATGCAATTTTTCCTAAGTCCATGTCATAAGCTCCTTGCATTGTTGGATCTATTATAAAGTCACCAGTATAACAAATTGCTCCATCTTTTGTATTTATTACGTACATTACTGAATCTGGGCATGAATGAGATACGGCGATTGGAAAAATTGATATGTTTCCAAAATTGATTTTTCTGTGAGGTTTGATCAAAACGATGTTTTGTTCATTTACCCCGTCTTCCATTAATTCAAACTTTGTGAATTTTGTTGCATATACCTTTAGTTCTGGTATGTCCTTCAAAAGATCTGCCACTGCCCCCATGTTTTCTCTGTGTCCATGGGTTATAAATAAGCCTTTAATTCTTTTTCTATTTTTTACTAGATATGTAAAATCAGGCATTATGTAATCGATTCCTAGAAGATTGCCACTGGCAAATTTTATTCCAGCATCAAAAACATAAATATCATCATCTACTTCTATTACATAGGAGTTCTTTCCACTTTCGGAAAGTCCACCCAAACCAAAAATCTTTATTTTACTCATATAATATCACCTTCATTTTTTAAAAAATAAGTTCTTCGGTAAATAAATTATACCAAAAAACTTACATTAAATCAATTCTTTTCTTCACTGAGCATGTTACTTAGGGATATTATATCCAAATCTTTATAAAGAATGCTGTTGATAAATATGCGAATATTTTTGGTATCAATAGTATTGTCAATGTAGTATATGTCACCACTTGCTATGTTGTTTTTCATTTCTAAAAATGTTTGATTGTTTAGTACTTTATTAGTTCTTACAAGATATTTTTTATGATTTTTACATATTTCTTTATTATTATCATTTATATAGCAGATGTTTGTATTCTTACTATATTTGTTAATTAGACTTTCTAATTTATTAAAATTTTTTGTTTCATTATTAACTTGTTCAAAATTACTTGATTTATTAAATGTATCTAGTTTTGTTAAGATACTTATTGGTAAATTATTCTCTTTAAAATATTTTGTTACTTTGTTGTTACTGTTTGTGATGAAGCTCACTGCATTTTTTTGAGGGTTTCCTTGGGATACAATTTTATCTTTGTTTTTTTCAAGTGATACTTCAGGATAAGTAACATCATAAAGTAAGTAGTAAGAATTAAAAGTATTTAAATCAATCATGTTGTAAAAGCTATTTTTTATATTTACTACCCTTCCATTTAGTCCAGGGATTATTTTATCATCATCAATTATTGCGTTTACGTATTTTTCTTCATATTCACTAGAGTGCTGCGTTATTTCTTGATATATTTCATTTTTTTCTAAGGTTAATTTTGATATTTTTTCAGTGTAAAAAAAACTGAATAATGTTATTATTGATATTGATATAATTTGAATTTTTTTCATATGGTCACCTAGTTAAGTATATGAAAAATAGAAAAGAAGATGTTAGAAACACCTTCTTTATGTTATCCAAAATGTTTTTTTACTAATTCTGAACCTCTTTTTGGATCAGCAAATAGAATTTCATAAACAACCTTATCTTTACGTAATTCGTTGATGAATTGAACTTCTTCTTTTGTCATTGTGTGATATTCAATTCTTTTGTTTGCGGTTGTTTTTACTAAAGTATCTGCTCCAAGAAGATAGTCAGATGATACACCAAGAATTGTCATAAATTCTAGGATTGTTTCTAAACTTGGATTACGTGTTTCTTTTTCATAACAGCAAATTGCTGATTTTCCAACACCAACTAATGATCCCAATTCATCTTGAGTTAAGCCTTTTTTTATACGACATTCTTTAAGCCTATTACCTCTTAGCATGATTACACCTCATCTCTTTTCAGACTTAGTATACCAAAGTTGGTGCCTTTTTGTAAATATTTTACCACATGTAAATATTTTCTGTTATTTAATAACAATTTATGATATTTGTTTCTAATGGGTTGCTGTCTTCATCATCGGGAATGCTTGTTTTTGATGAGATGAATGAGACTTTTTCTGCGATTACTTCGGTGATATATTTTGTGATTGGTTTTTCTTCTTTGTTTTCTGGTTCAACTTCATATGAACGATTTTGAATTCTGCCTTTGATACCAATCATATCACCTTGATGGCAATACTCTTTTGTATTGGATGCCATGCCATTCCAAAGAACAATACGAATAAAATCAGTTTCATATACTCCATCAGCATTTCGATAACTACGTGGAATTGCTAAATTTACACATGTTCTTTTTTTACCCGTTGAAGTTTCTTCTAAAATGGGATCAGTTGCAAGTCTTCCAACTAATATTACGTGATTCATGAACTTTCCTCCTTTCGCAAAACTACTTTAGCAAATTAGGTAAAATAAGGCAAATCGCAAATTTTTCTTTTTTTGAGGCTTTTTTTGCATATCTCTGTCATTTTTAGGCTTCTTTTTGCAAAAATGGGGGGGATTTTTTAAAATTGGCATAGTTGATGTTGCTATTTGGGTAAATTTTTGGTATTATTATTATGATAGGTAGTGTGATAATATGAATAATCAAGTAGTTAATTTAAATGAAGTGTTAGCAAATTTTCAAAAAAGCTATCCGAATTTAGCTGATTTTAAATATGATCAAGGAATGGATGCATTAGTTTATGAAGGAAATTATATAAGATTAAATGGATATATGTTAAGTAGAATTAATCCCACTCTTTTCTCAATGAGTCCGGATGATATATTTACTTATTTAAAGAATGGCTTTTATTATAATACTGATGAAAATGGTTTGTTAAATAATTTGTTATCTAAATTAATTATTACTGATGAAGAAGCTGTTTTTATTAAAAATTATATAAAAAGATTTATTACTAGATATAATTTATATTTAAATAATAAGGATTTGTTTGATGGACTTATGGCAAGTGATGAAAATATAAATAATTATATTAAGACAATGCTTGAAGGAAAGAAAATAATAGATAGTGTTAAAGATATTAAATCAAATGATGAACATGATGCTTTATCAATGCTTGCAAATTCTTATAGAAATGAAATGGAAAATGTTAATAGTAATAGTCTTTCTCAAGGTCTTTCTTTAACAAGAACTAATCCGAACTATGGTAAATTTAAAGAAAACGAAGAATATTTGAAGAGTTTAGAAGATAAACAAAAATTTGGTATGGCAGGATTTACTAGAATAATACTTATTATAAGTAGTGCTGTTGCATTTGGTATGTATTTAGCTTTAAAATTTATGCCATTTTAAAAAGGCTTTGGTTAGCCTTTTTTTATTTGACCGAAACGTCGATCTCTTTTTTGGTATTCATCAATTGATTTTTCTAAGTCATTTGGAGTAAAATCAGGAAAGTATGTATCTACGAATAGAAATTCTGCATATGATAATTGCCATAACATGAAATTGCTTATTCTTTGTTCTCCGCTGGTTCTAATTAATAAATCGATATCTGGTAATTGTTGATATAAATTTTTTTGAAATAATTCCTCGGAGATATCATCAATTGATATGATGTTTTCTTTAACCTTTTTTGCAATTTTTTTTGTGGCGTTAATTATTTCGTTTCTACCTCCGTATGATAAACAGAAGTTTACCGTTAAACCTGTGTTATTTTTAGTTGCAATTTCAAGTTCATTTATTTTTTTTATAATATCTGGATTTAATAGGGAATCATCTTTAGAAAATAATACTTTGATATTTTCTTTTTTATAATTATCTTTTGCCTTATTAAACCATTTTATAAATAAATCCATAAGATAATTTACTTCTTCAGGACTCCTTTTGAAGTTTTCTGTTGAAAAGACATATAAACTTAAATAATTTGTAAGTTTGTGTTTGTTGGCATAAAGGATTATTTTTTCTAAAGCTTGTGCACCATGTTTATGACCTTCGCTTCTTTTTAGATTTCTTTCTTCTGCCCATCTTCCGTTGCCATCCACTATTATAGCAATATGGTTTATCATTTTTTCACCCTCTTTTTAATTAGTATGAAAACTAATACTAATAATGTAATTAATATAATTGCAATATTTTTTATTGGATAATACTTTATATTACTTTCAAGATATACATCTTGGGTTGTTAAAAGTTTATCTTTGTTATATATTGATACTGTTCCGAGTTTTGTTCCTTTTTCGGTATTAAATTTTATTTCTTTTACACCATTATATTTGTAGGTTATGTTTGAATCATTTTTTAAATATTTGGTAATATCTTCACTACCAGTGATTTCATATGTTTTTTCATTACTTAAATTTATTGGAATTGTAGTTATTTTAGTATCATCATTTATTATAGATTGCATGCTGTAGTTTTGTTCATAATAATTATAAACTATTAAAGTATCATTTATAGCACTTGATGATGTATCTTGGCTTGAATTAATGTCAATAAATATTAGAGATGGATTATCTTTGTAATATAGAGATGCTAAACATCTTCCGGCATCTTTTGTGAATCCACTTTTTGCTCCGGCGATTTTGTTTACATCCATTTTATTATTTGCATATCTTAAAATTGTGCTTTTTAGTTCAATATTATTTGTTGTAGTATATCTTTTGGTTGTAAAGATAGTTTTGAATGTTTCATTTTTTAGAGCATATTTTAATAAAATGCTTAAGTCTTTAGCTGTTGAATAATTTGTGAGGCTATCTTTACCTATTGGATTTGAAAATGAAGTACTTGTTAGATTTAGTTTTTTAGCAAGTTCATTCATTTTATTAATGAATTCATCATAACCATATGTGTTGTTTACAACTGCATTAACAGCATCTGCACCACTTGGGAGAATTATTCCATATAATAAATCTAAGTATGTTACTTTATCATTTATTTTAAATCCTGCCTTTGAATAACCATTTGTTCCTTCAAAATCTTTTGAAGTTATTGTAATATATTCATTTAGGTCATCAATTTTTTCAATGGCTACGATTGAGGTCATTATTTTTGTTAGACTTGCAATACTTACCTTTTCATCTGCAGATTTTTCATATAATATTTCGTTATCACTAACATTATAAAGTATTGCGTTTTTGGCATTTATATCAAAGTCTGTGGCTTCTACTTTTATCGGATAGAGAAAAAAGAGGCTTATAAAGAAAATATAAATTTTCTTCATTATTTAGCCTCGTATATTGTACCTTCACGGGTATCTTTTAAAACTATTCCTTGTTTTAGTAATTCTTCTCTGATTTTATCTGCAGTTTCAAAGTCTTTATTTTTCTTTGCTTCGTTTCTTAAATTTATTTTTGCTAGTATTTCTTCTTCATTTGGAAGGTTTATCTTTTCTTGTTTTAACAAGTCTAAACTTAAGACTTCATCAAAGCTGTGAATTAGTTTATATTTTGTTCCCATTGATACATCACTTTTTAATAAGTCATGAAGAACTGTGATTGCATTTGCAGTATTTAAATCATCTTCAAGGCAATCTGTGAATAACTTTTTCCAATGATTGAATTCATCTTCATTAATATCATTTTCAAATTTTAATGCTAGAGTTTTATTTTTTAATTTTTTGTAAGCATTTTCTGCTCCATCTAGTGAATCATATGAAAAAGTTAATTGACGGCGATAATGACTTAATAAGCACATATATCTAAAACTTAATGGATTGTAACCTTTTTCTTTTAAAAGACTTACTGTTAGAATCGCACCATGGCTTTTACTCATTTTTCCACTTTCATCATTTAAGTGTTCGTTATGGAACCAATAGTTACACCATTTGTGACCAAGATAAGCTTCACTTTGGGCAATTTCATTAGTGTGATGTGGGAAGATGTTGTCTACTCCACCACCATGAATATCTAAATATTCACCTAGATATTTGATGCTTATTCCGCTACATTCTATATGCCATCCTGGATAACCATATCCCCATGGGCTTTCCCATTTTAGTTCTTGATCTTCAAACTTTGATTTTGTAAACCACAAAACAAAGTCATTTTGATTTTTCTTTGAATTATCTTCTTCGACACCTTCGCGTACACCTACAACCATTTCATCAGCTTTATGATTTGTTAGTTTGTAATAATCATCAAGTTTTGTTGTATCAAAATAGATATTTCCACCAGCTTCGTATGCATATCCTTTTTCTAGAAGAGTACTTATAATTTTTATGTATTCATCAATATTTGCAGTTGCGGGGCTTACGATATCTGGAATTCTATTGTTAAGAAGCTCAAAATCATGAAAAAATGCGTCTGTGTAAAATCTAGCAATATCCATGACTGTTTTATGTTCTTTTTTAGCACTTGCTACCATTTTGTCATCACCAGAATCTGAATCACTAGTTAAGTGACCTACATCTGTTATGTTCATAGCCCTTTTTACATCGTAACCGAGATACTTTAATGTTTTTTCTAAAATGTCATGTCCGATATAATTTCTCATATTACCAATGTGAGCATAATGATATACAGTTGGTCCACATGTATACATCTTAACTTTTCCGTCTTCAACTGGTTTAAACTCTTCGATTTTTCTTGTAAGAGTGTTATATATTTTCATGATTTTCCTCCTTAGTAATTGATATCTTCGTTTGTTGTTAACATAAATGTTGCTTCATTTTTTTCATTTATTTCTTTTAATATTATTGTATAATCTGTTTTTTTGATCTTTTGCTTATATTCCGCTAATGTTCCAAGTTCTAATCTTCTTATTCTATGATCATTTATAACCATTACTTGAGCTACTTGTTGTCCTTCTCTTTCACAGGTTTCTTCTTTACATCTGTTGTCAGTTATTTTTTCTAACTTTACATATACTTCATCATTTACTTTAGCATAGTCACCAACTTTTAGTGTAAAGTCACGGTCGAAATAACTATATACTTTGTATCCGCCATAGAAAAAATTGTAAACATAAATTCCTACAGCTATAAATAATCCTAGTACTACTAGCCATCCTATTCTAAACTTCACTATTTAACCCTTCTTAATATTTCATCTTTACCAATTAAGTATAATGTATCCGCAAGTTCTGGTCCATGCATGATTCCACTTGCAGCAATTCTTATTGGCATGTATAACATTTTTCCTTTTACACCAGCTTTTTCTTTTACTTCATTTATTACATTTGCAAGGACATCAACTGTCCATTCTGTTGTATTTTCAATGCATTCTTTGAAAACTTTAACTACTTCTTTTGTTTGTGGATCACTATCCATAAATTCTTTGGCATCTTGTTCAATTTCAAAGCTTGTATCAAAGAATTTCTTTGTTAATTCATTGATTTCATTTCCATAATTTAAATGACTCTTGTAGATAAGAAGAAGCCTATTTATCCATTCTTCACTTTTTCCAGTACAATCATTTGTGAAATATTTTTTAATCCAATTTAGGTAATCTTCATCATTCATATTATTAATATAATGATGATTGAACCATTGTAGTTTCTTTACATCATATTGACTTGATGATTTACTTATTCTCTTTTCATTGAAATTTTCAATTAATTCTTCCATTGTAAATATTTCTTGATTATTTTCAGGACTCCATCCAAGTAACACAAGATAGTTTACAACTGCACTTGGTAAATATCCTTGGTTGTATAAGTCCATGAATGATGCATCACCATTACGTTTTGATAGTTTATTACCATCTTCACCTAGAACCATTGCTACATGGATGTATGTTGGTTTTTCCCAGCCGAATGCTTCGTATAATAAATTATATTTTGCTGTTTGGTCTAAATATTCTTTACCACGTATAACATGAGTGATTTCCATTAAATGGTCATCAATTACGTTAGCAAAGTTATATGTTGGAAATCCATCGCTTTTTAATAAAATTTGGTCATCTAAGATGCTATTGTCTATTTTGATTTTTCCATAAATAACATCTTCAACTAGTGTTTCTCCAGTCTTAGGCATTTTTTGTCTGATAACATATGGAACACCATTTTTTAAATTTTCTTCAATTTTTTCTTTGCTTAATCGAGAGCATCTTCCATCATATAAGAATGGTTTCTTACGTTCATCTGCTCTTGCACGCATGTTAGCAAGTTCTTCTTCACTACAAAAACAATAATAAGCCTTGCCCATTTCAACAAGTTTTAAAGCGTATTTTTTATAAATATCTTTTCTTTGGCTTTGGATATATGGTCCGTATCCCTTTTCATTGTTTGGTCCTTCATCTATTTTGAAACCACAAATGTCTAGGGTATTGTAAATAAAGTCAATAGCACCTTCTACTTGACGTTCTTGATCAGTATCTTCGATTCTTAAAATAAAATCTCCGTTATATTTTTTTGCTAATAAATATTCAAATATTGCTGTTCTTAAATTTCCTATATGCATGTATCCAGTTGGACTTGGTGCATAACGTGTTCTTACTTTCATATTAATTCTCCTTCTTAATTACCATCAAAGAAACATTTAACTAGTTCAATGACTTCGTCGTAATCTTCTTTACTACATTTTTCTATAAAATCGATGTGTCTTTCTTTAAAATCAACACTTCTTAGATGTTCACATAATGCTGAACCATTTATTTTTTTCAAACTTTTGAATTGATAATGGGTTGGAAATGTCTTGTTATTTGTGCTTATGGGACATAACACTACCATATTTGTGAACTGATTAAATAACCTGTTACTAAGTACCAATGCTGGTCTTACTCCCTTTTGTTCATGTCCTTTAATTGGACTAAAATTAATGTATACTATATCTCTTTCTTGCGGTATGTAATTTACCATAACTCTTTCCCCTTTGCTTCGTCCCAAGTAAAGTCTTCACACTCATTAGGACCTTCATAATCTTTGATTCTTTGTTTTAATGAAACTCTTGGTCTTGCAATCTTTTTGATTATTATTTTGTCCTCCTCTCTTACCATACTTACTGAATCTCCTGATTTAAGATTTAAAGCTTCTAAAAAAACTTTTGGTATTCTTATTCCATTGGAATTACCCCATTTTTGTACTTTGTATCCCATATATATCCCTCCACCTATAATATAGACTAAGTATATATTAAAAGTCAAGCAATTTTTTATAATTTGCTAACTTTTTTAATTATTTTGAAAATTTTTGATATAACTTATTTCTGGAAAATACGTAACTATTTCATTTTTTAAATATTTTTCCTTATTATAAAGATTTGGATATTCACTTAAATCTTTGCCTAGACAAATTTGTTCAAATATTCTTGCTCTATCTTCTTTTTCACTACTTCTTCCATAAGCATCTACGAAGTATACATCTTCATTATTTTCGTAATTACTTAATGTATCGGTAAATGTTTCATTTATATAGTATTTGTGTGAATATGTAAAACCATAGTTATTTAGAGAATTCCATGTATCATATGTATAACCATTTAGTATTAAATAATTATCTATCGTATGCATTGTTTCATGTACAAGTGTTTTAAGTAAGCTATTATTTGCTTTGACAACAATAATATATGTATTATTTTTTTGATATGATAAACCTACGACATCTGTTAAGTTATATCCATCTTTACTTCCCTTTATGTCATTTGCTAAAAATATCTTTAGACCATTCATATTCATTTCATAAAATCTTGTAAAAAATTCTTTATTAAACATTAAAAAATAATCTTCCACATAACTTAAGGCATTTACTATATCATTATAGTTTGTTATTTTGCTTATTTCATAATCTCCATGAAGTCCACTATCTACATCAAAACTAATAGTTACATTGTAGTTATTTTCTAAATATTTTATTTTATTATTAATTAGTATATTTTCATAACTACTTTTGGTATCATTATCTATTTTTTCAATACTTGATAAATCATATATGTATATATAATTATCTGTTAGTAGATATAGATTTGTAAGTATTATATACATATTATTTATTTTTTCTTTTATTTTAAATAAGTCAATATTTTTAATGTTACTCTTATTATATAGATTGTATACACTTATTTCTTTATTATTTAATATATATAAATTATAATTATTACTAACCATTATTAATCTACTTTCAATGTCATCCTTCGGAGATGAAAATTCTTTATAATCATTATTTTTTATATTATATACTTTAATTTTGTTATTGGTATAAGTTATTATTCCACTTTCATATTGTTTATATTTTTTTACATTAATTTCTAATAAATCACTATCTTCATATAAGCTTATTTTATTTAATAACTCATTTTTTCTTACAATATAACAAGTCTCTTTACAAGAAGATGTCAAAACAACCGGATACTCGGTATTATTGCTTTGATATATATTATAGTTTAGAGCATAATCATATTCACTATTAGTGTTTGTTTCATTAATAAAATTAAAATATATGTCATAGGTTTTTATACTTGACTTATCTTTACACACTATATAAGGAATTGAACTTTCATTTTGAAGTTTACAACTAGCATCAATTGTATTTTTATACTCTTTATCATTTGAGTTTTGTGTGTTTAACTCTCTTAAAAGATAAGAGTTACCACTACGATATAAGATATAAATGTATTCATTAGTTACTACTTCATTTATTTTTTCATAGCCATCACTATTTAAAGAATACTCTTGAACTGGTAAGATTACTTTGATATCTTTGGCAGTATAATCTTCATATACTTTTAATCCAAGTAAACAAAGCGATAGAATAATTAATAAACCTAAAAATGTTAAAAATGGTTCTTTCTTCATAGTGATCTCCTTCATAAATATTTTATCATAACACATATAAAAAAAACAAGATTTTAATCCTGTTTCATATTTGTAATAACTCTGGCTCCATCAGAAGCCGCAGTTATAAGTTGATATGTATCTTTTTTAATAACATCTCCTGTTGCATACACACCATTTATTTTGGTTTCTAACTTTTCGTTTACTTTAACATATCCTTCATCATCAAGTATTATATTTGGTACAAATTCTGTTGCAGGTTTATATCCCACATAAATGAATACACCAGTTACATCAATCGAAGTTCCATTATCTAAAGTTATTGATGAAATTTTTTCATCTTTAGTATTTACTTTCTTTATATTACTATTATAAATTATTTCAATTTTACTATTATTTTTAACTTGTTCAACCAAAGAAGCTTCTCCGCGAAAACCATCCCTTCGATTTATTAAATAAATGTGATTTACAATATTTGACAAATACAATGATTCTTCCAGAGCACTATTACCAGTACCTACTACTGCTATATCTTTATCTTTATAAAAGAATGCATCACACATTGCACATGTTGATAAGCCTTTGCCAAGTAAATCTTTTTCATTATCAAGACCTAAAAATTTTGGTTTTCTTCCCATTGCCAAAATAACTTTCTTTGCTTCATAGATATTTTTATCTGTTATTACTTTTTTTACTTTGCTATCTAAATCAAGTGATTTAACTTCTTCGAAAGTAAATGGAATATTTAACTCTTTGATTTGACTTTCAAGTATTGCTGCAAATTCTGGTCCTTCAATATTTATTAATCCCGGATAATTACTAACCTTATCTATGTTGTTTAGTAAACCTCCAACCGTACCTTTGTCAATCAAAAGAATTTTTTTATTACTTCGCTTTGCATAGATACCCGCGGTTATCCCACTGATACCCATTCCTATTATTATAATGTCATACATAACATCACCTCATTAAAATCTTATTACTTCATTTTCATCTTGATTATATAAATCTTCGAATTTTCCTTTTCTTCCTGTTATCATTATTATTATTAACCCAACTAGTATCATTAATACGGAAGTTATTTGAGCCATTTTAAATCCGCCGAGCATAAGAGAATCTGTTCTCATACTTTCAATTATGAACCTACCTAGTCCATACCACATTAAATATAATGCAAATGGTTGACCAACTTTTGTATATTTTAGGCGACGTGCTATTAGAATTATTATAAAACCAATAAAGCACCATATAGATTCATATAGGAATGTTGGTGTGTAATATATTCCACCGATATTCATTCCCTCAATAATAAAGCTTGGTATGTGTAGGCTTTGTAAATGTTCAAGTGTCGTTGCTGCACCATGAGCTTCACTATTAAAGAAGTTACCCCATCTACCTATTGCTTGAGCTAGTAATAATGCTGGAACTAAAAAGTCAATAAATCTGATTGCTCTGGCATTATATTTTTTGCAATACAATATTATGACAATTAATCCAGCAATTAATCCACCATGAATTGCAAGTCCGCCTTCCCAGATTTTAAATACATCCCAGAAGCTATCATATAAATTTAAATTAAATAGCACATAATAAATTCTTGCTCCGATGATTCCGGCAATTATTGCCCAAAAACACATGTTAAATACAAATTCTGTTGGGTATTTATATCTTTTTGCTTCTTTCATAACCATTGTTAAACCAATCATAACCCCGATGATGATAAGTACTGAGTACCATTCAACTTTAAAATTACCTATTGTAAAAATATATCTATTCATGTTTCACTCTCCTAAAATATTATAACATTATTTTAGTATTTTTGCCAAGAATTCTCCAGTATAAGATTTTTTATTTTTAGCAACTTCTTCCGGTGTACCTAGGGCAATTACTTTTCCACCATTTTTTCCACCATCTGGACCTAAGTCAATTATATAATCTGCTACTTTTATAACATCTAGATTGTGTTCAATAACAATTACTGTATCACCATTATCAACGATACGATTTAATATTACTAATAATTTTTTTATATCATCGGAATGAAGACCTGTTGTGGGTTCATCCAATATAAATAGAGATTTTCCGGTTGCTTTTTTTTGTAGTTCTTTTGCAAGTTTTACACGACCTGCTTCACCACCTGACAATGTTGGTGCTGATTGACCTAATTTAATATATGAAAGACCTACATCCATCATAACTTTTAATTTATTGTATATTTTGGGTACGTTTTGGAAGAATTCTAGAGCTTCATTTACTCTCATGTCTAAAACTTCACTAATGTTTTTACCCTTATATTTTATTTCTAGAGTTTCTCTATTATATCTTCTTCCTTTACATACATCACATGGAACGTATACATCTGCTAAGAAATGCATTTCAATTTTCTTAACGCCATCACCCCAACAGTTTTCACATCTTCCACCTTTAACATTAAATGAGAAACGACCTTTGTCATAACCACGCATCTTTGCTTCTTTAGTTTCCGCAAATATATCACGAATATCATCAAATACTCCTACATATGTTGCAGGATTACTTCTTGGAGTTCTACCTATAGCATCTTGAGTTATTTGAATAACTTTATCAATGTTTTCTAGTCCTACTATTTCTTTACATTTACCAGGTACTACTTTGCTTCGGTATAATTCATTTGCAACCTTCTTGTATAGGACTTCATTTATTAAGGATGATTTTCCTGAACCTGATACACCTGTTACAACTACTAGTTTGTTTAATGGTATATCAACATTTACATTTTTTAAATTGTTTTCTTTGGCACCTTTGATACTTATTTTCTTACCGTTTCCTTTTCTTCTTGTCTTTGGCACTTCAATTTGAAGTTCTCCGCTTAAATATTTTCCAGTTAAGCTATTTGGATTTTTCATTACTTCTTCAGGTGTTCCTGCAGCCATAATTTGTCCGCCATATTCACCAGCACCTGGACCAACATCAACTAGAAAATCGGCTGCAAGCATTGTGTCAGTATCGTGTTCTACTACTATTAAAGAGTTTCCTAGATTTCTCATTTCTTTTAAAGAATTAATGAGTCTTTCGTTATCTTTTTGGTGGAGTCCAATACTTGGTTCATCTAAAACATATAATACTCCAGATAATTTTGATCCAATTTGAGTTGCTAATCTTATACGTTGAGCTTCTCCCCCTGATAATGTTCCTGCACTACGAGTCAATGTCAAATATGATAATCCAACATTATTTAGAAACTCTAATCTTGATATAATTTCTTTTAATATTAAACTACTTATTTCTTTTTCTTCATTTGTTAATTTTATTTTTTTAACAAATTCTAATAAATCTCCGATTGACATATCAGTCATATCAAAAATATTCTTATCATTAATATATATAGATAATACAGATTTTTGTAATCTTTTACCTTTACAAACTGGACATTCTGTTTCTACCATGTATCCTTGTAACCAGTCTCTAATCCAGCCACTTTTTGTTTCAACATATCTTCTTTCTAGAGCTGGTATTACGCCTTCATATGGACCTGATGTATGTCTTGTACTTCCATTTTTAGATACATAATTATATTCTAATATTTCATTTGTTCCATATAATATATAGTTAAATTTTTCTTCAGGAATGTTCTTTACTGGTTCATACATGTTAATACCATATTTGTTACATACTGCTTCGATTTGAGTAAAGTATGTATTTGAATCCATACTTAAAGCAGTTATTGCTCCTTCAATAATTGATTTATCTGGATTTGGTATTAGTAATTCCTTGCTTATATGAAGTTTTGTACCTAGACCTTTACATTCTTCACATGCACCATACGGGGCATTAAATGAAAATAATCTTGGTTCTAGTTCAGGTATTGAGTAATTACATATTTTACATGCATATTTTTCACTCATAAATATTTCTTCATCATCAACAAGTAAAACTACTTTACCATCTGCTTTTTTTGTACTTGCTTCGATTGCTTCGAATATTCTTCCATATTCTTCATCATCAACAGTTATTTTATCCATTATTATATCTATATTGTCTTTGATGTTTTTTTCTAAATTTATTTCTTCATTTAGACTCATAATCTTGCCATTTACTCTGACCTTAGAATATCCTTCTTTTCTTAGTTCATCAAATAAATCTTTGTGAGTTCCTTTTTCTCCATGCACAACCGGAGCCAATATTGTTACATTTTTATTCTTATATTCCATGACTTTATTTGTCATTTCTTCAATACTTTGTGATTTTATTGGAATGTGATGAGTTGGACAATAAGGATGAGCAATTCTTGCAAATAGTAATCTTAAGTAATCATATATTTCTGTTATTGTTCCAACTGTTGAACGAGGATTTTTATTAGTAGATTTTTGATCTATAGATATAGATGGACTTAACCCTTCGATTGAATCAACATCTGGTTTATCATTAACCCCAATGAATTGTCTTGCATATGCCGACAAGCTTTCAACATATCTTCTTTGTCCTTCAGCATAGATTGTATCAAATGCTAAACTACTTTTTCCACTTCCCGAAACCCCAGTCATTACAACTAGCTTATTTTTGGGAATTTCAATATCAATATTTTTAAGGTTATTTTCTCTTGCACCTTTAATTATTATCTTATCTGTATTTGCCATTTTTAACACCTCTTTTTTATATTTTAACACAAAATCTTTTTTCGATACACGAATACTATATCACAAACATGTATTTGTGTCAAATGTTCTGTGGCTTTTTTATATTTTTTTCATTTTTTACCTATTTTTATTCTTTACGTAAATGTGCAATATTATATTTGACAAAATCATATATTTGTGGTAGAATATGAGGCACTTAAAGGAATATTTTTTCCATAACGAAGGGGGTACGAATTATGTACGAAGAAGGAAATAAAAATTTAAGTTTAAATTGGGGATCACTTCTTATTAAGTTAGTGATTCTAGCTGTTATTGTATTCCTTGCTGGATTAATTTTTACTAAAGTTACTGGTAAAAATTCAAGTAGCAATACATTAGCTAGCTCAAATAGTGATTATATTACAAATATCAGTACTATGAAAACTGCTGCATTTGAATATTTCACTAAATCTAAGTTACCTGAAAAAGTTGGAGGTACTGAAAAACTTACTTTGGCTCAAATGATTAACCAAAAGTTATTAATTGATTTTACTAACGATGGTAAAGTTTGTGATACTAATTCAAGTTATGTTCAAGCTACTAAAACTGCTGATGGTAACTATGCTTTAAAGGTTAGTTTAACTTGTGGAAAGCAATCAGACTTTATAGTTACTACAATTGAAAGTGCTGATATATGCTCAAGTAGTGATACTTGTAAAAACAATGCTACTAACTCAGATGTTGTAATTGATACTACAACAAACAATAATGGTAAAACAGATAATAACAAGACTGTTACTAAAGGAAATACTGGTTCAAGTTCTAGTTCTAGTTCTTCAAATAGTGCTAGTTCAAGTACAAAGAGTACATCTACTGTAACTGTTAAAACTACTGTAACCGTTAATGTAAGTTGTGGAAGTTGTTGTTTTGATTGTGGAAGTGATACTAAACCTACACCTACACCAGATCCAACTCCTACTCCATCTAAAGTAAGATATTATAAATATAGAAAATGGAGTGAATGGTCAGATGGATATTCTTATGAAAAAGATGCTGAAAACAAATCTACTGAAACCGTTACTTATAACTATTGTAAAGTAGATACTAAAACTATTTACTCAACTAGTTGGGTTGGTTCTTCATCAAAGAGTACTTCATACAATTACGAATTACAAATGTTAAATATCCCTGATAACGTTAATGATTTATCTATCGTAAGAAACAGTATTTCATACTTCAGTAATAATTTAACTGATTACCAAGCATACCTTGATAATAAATATAATGTATATCAAACTGGTAATGACTTTAAGTGGGATATTGTTCCTAAAAATGCTACAGTATTTAGAGCTTCAGCATTAACTAGAAATAATTTTGGGTTCACAGTTCAAGATGCATACCTTTCTGGTGGTACTTATAGAACTAGAGTTACTATTAATTTCTATAATGGTAATGGTGTTGTTCCATATTCAAGTGAAAAAGGTTCTGTTTACTTTGTTCCATTAAAATTCAATGTAACTTATACTGATAAGAATACATGTGTAAGAGATACTGAATCAAATGCTAGTAAGTATCCTGGATACACTAAATCAGATAAAAAAGTAGAAGTTAAATGGATACATAGAACTCCTAAATATACATGGAGCAAAGAAACTTCATTAGCTGGTTGGGAATATACAGGCATCTATGAAGATAGAAATGCTTAATTATTAAACTTAAATTCAAGATAGATTTGTAACTAATCTATCTTTTTTATTGTATTTTTTTATTAATTATGGTAATATTTAATTGATGACATCTTGCTCCTTTCATGCATAATATATATACCAGAATGTATATTATGTTATATGAGATGTCATTGTACTGCTAAAGATCATTAGAAATATCTAATGGATCTTTTATTTTGTACCAAAATAAAAGATAGTCTTTTTTGACTACCTTAATAGCTTTAATTAACTAACATTTTGTTGTTGGACTAGCAATACAGTTAGCACAAACATCAAATTGATCTTTAACTTCTCCGAATGAACCAACCATCTTAAATACAATACTTACGATTAGTGGAACGAAGAAGATACATATACCAGCGATTACACGATTTAATAATGATTTTGCTGCTTTTGATACAGCTTTATCATCACTGGCAATAACTGCTTTTCCTAAATCAACCATACCAAATATAATTAATAAAATAGGAATCACAATTTTAAATACTAGTAAGAACATTCCTATAGTATAGAAAATATCACGTGCATCAGTACAAAAAGTCATAAATAACACTCCTCCCTTTGTATACATTTATTTTACCCTAAAATAGCTGTAAAGTCAATCTTTTATGATATTTACTTTGTAAATATTTCACCTTTATATGATGTATCACATTCATTATAAGGATCTGTTAAACAAACAACACAATTTTCATAATCATTTTTTATATCTTCATTAAAACCCGCTACCATATTAAATAATACTTTAATTAGTAATGGAATAAAGAATATGATGATACCAGTTACTATCCTTCGTAGTAGTGTTTTTCCTGCTTTTGATATAGCTTTATCATCACTTGATATTGTTGCTTTACCTAAGTCAATTGATGCTAGAACAATAATTAATATTGGTACTATTATTTTAATTATAAATATTATTTTACCAACTATTTGCCATATTGTTGCACTTTTGTAACAAAATTCCATTTTAAACCTCCCTATTTAAATATACTAAATATACCTGATGAATGACTTCCTTCCACTCTACTGAATCCTAAAGCTGTTAAAAATTCATTTAAAACTCTTTGATCATCAAGTTTATCATCTAGACATGGTAAGTTATAAAATACTTTACTGCCACTTTCTTTTTCGAAGTCAATTACATCTTTTTCATTTAGTACACTTCTGTTAAGAACTATCTTATCATTTCTTAACTTTTCAAAAATACTATTATCTTTCCGTATTAATTTATTTAATTTAATTAATCCCGGTTCAATTAAGTATACCATATCTTGACAGTAATCTTCAATATCTGCATCATTAATATCTACTAAAATAACATCATAATTTGCATTTTGGGATACAAAATCATTAAAATTAATACTTGATATGCTTTCTAACGATGAATCATTAAAGTACACAAAATCATTTTTATCTACTTCAACAGCTTTAACTTTATAACTTTTTTCTAAATGTAATTTAAGTAAATATACTAAAGTTGTTGCTCCGGCATGTTCTGTTACATTTTTAAAACCTATTACCTTTTGACCAATTTTACCTTTGGTATTATCTACTGCTCTTTCATTTAAGGCTGGTTTCTTAAATCCACTTATGTTGTGGTAATTTGCAACATCTTTATATTGATTTGGATTATCAATTAAATATTTTACTGTGTTTACATCATTTGTAAAATTATAAATACCCATTGAAATAAGTTGAGATATATACATTGGTGAGTTTACTTTTTCTGAATCATCTAATAAAATTATTACTTTAGACATATCAAAATTTACTGATAAACTTTGCATAACATTTATATCTTCATAGCCTTTTATAGCAGTTATATCAATAATCATTTTATTGTAGTAAAAACTTTGAAATTGTTGAACTAATTCATCAACTGAAAATTCTCCGTTTATACTTTTTATAACATCAATATTTAGGCTTGCTAATAATGATTGATATTTATTTGAAATTATTACATTCATAATTTATTTCCTTTCTAGTTGTATTTTCTATCTAAAGATCCCACGAAAGTCTTAGTTTGTCCTTTTATTCGATACATTCCAACTTCACCGATGATGGGTAAATTAAAACGATAAAATACTTGAACTTCATAATAAATCTTTCCCGTTTTAGCACGAAGCTCATTAAAACAATAATAATATTTTGCACTTCCATCAGACAATTCAATGTCACCTTCTAAGTCTGTTGCACCATACCATCCTTCTGGACATTTACTTGTTGTATTGTAACTTTTTTGTTTAGCAAAACTATTAATTATTTTAGCAGATTCATCAGTTACTCCTTCATACTTTTCTATAATAGTTAACATTCTATTTTTAATTGTATATGCTTTTGAATAACTAAGTATTAAAGTTAAGAAACAGGCAAAAATTAGAATAAAAAATATTATTAATTGAAATGACCATGTAGATTCACTTACTGTTTTCATTTTTACTCCTTAATCTTGGTATATAACCTTAGTTTGTGCTTTTGATTGGAAGTTATATATTTGTCTTATTATAGGTAAATCCATTTGGAAGAACACTATTACTTCATAGTAACTACCTAAGACAAAGTCATCAGTTGCAACGGTGTTACCTAAAACATCCCCACCTGTTAAGTAATTATCTACTCCTTCAGTGGCTCTAACTTCTCTTATACATACTGTTGCATCTTGATTTGATGTTATTCTACTTCCATTTCTTTCAAAACCAATATATCCTTCATCTTCTGGACATTTTCCAGTTGTTCTATATGAAGTGTTGGCAAGCAAATCTACTATTTCTTCATTTAAATTTTCATTAGAATCATCTAAATACTTACCACCATTTAATTCAAGTATATTTACTATTTCATCTTTTACACCAAAGGCATTTGAATTATTTATTGTTAATGCCATAATTGCTGTAAAAAGTAAAATAAATAGTATAACTATTTGAAATATAGCTGTCATACTTATGGATTCTTTCATAATTCATCCCCTATCCTTTAAATGGGCAATAAAAAATATTATCACCAGTTCCAAAATAATTATTTGTATCGTCTTCTTCGCCCGTTTGTTTTTGTCTCATTTTACATTCACACATATAATCTGATCCGGTGCTTGTGCTTGCTCTTTGTCTTGCTTCTTCACTACAATTACAAATAGCATTTCTGCATTGAGCAGTTCTGTGAAAGTTATTATTTAATAGTGGCCATAAAAAACCGAAAAAAAAGGCCGCCAAGATACCAATTGATATTGCAACAATAACTGTTATATTCAATTCTCCTGTAGCCTCTTTCATTCTTTCACCTCTTTATTAATGACTTAATTATTTACCTTCGCCTTGAGTACTTCCTCCGTCTTGAACGTCTTTAAAGTTAATTACTTCATCGTTTCCACAAGTACATGTACCTTCTTTAACGTTGACGCTTTTAACAGATGCTTCTGGGCAGATATTTTTACATGTATTTCTTGCAAGTCCTGCTTGAATACCTGGCCAAATGAAGAAATAGAAGAATGCTCCAACAGCTGCAATAGCAACTACTGTAACAACAGTCATATTTAATTCGCCTGTAGCTTCTTTCATCTTTTTTTAATCCTCCTTTATTTTATATAATTATTATAACTTAAAATCAGTTAAATATCAATTATTTTTAATATCTTTTTGTTTTTTTATATATCCATTAGTTGCACAACCGCCAGTACTAATAAAATCATTAGACCAAAACCAGTTGTTATTAACATACTCATTGTTTTATTTTCCATCTTTTCTAGACGATTTTTATATCTTGTTTCTCTAGCTTTTTGTTGTAAGTTAGATATAGATTTTGAGAATGTTAAGATTTGTTCTTGTTTTCTTTCTTGACGACCTAGACTTAAACGATATAAAAGTCTCATCATACGCATTGAATCTCTGACTGGATATTTTCTAGCAAAATTCATGTATGGATCAATTGAATCATCTCCGGCATTAATTGAATCAATCATTTCTTGAAGTCCTTCGCGGAATATATCCGGTGCTTCAGCCATTGATTTACCTATTGCAACTGGTACAGTATAGTGTTGAATAAGTATTTCTAGGTTCTTTAGATAGTGTGGTAACATTGAATCAATATCTGCCATATGTCTTTGATAATATTTTTTTATATCATTATAACCTGTTTTAAATACATAGTAACCTGCCACAACAATAATTAAGATTTTAACACTATTCAAGCTTTTAATCATAATGGCAAATCCAAGTGCCATTGTTATAAGACCATTCTTTATTCTTTTATTAAAAAGTATATCGGGATTAACATTATTACCATATTTAGCACGAACTAGAAAATCCCAGTCTTTTTCTTTTAATTTCATAAAAAGCATTTGATTATCACTGATGAGTTGATTAATACTTATTTGACCAGTTATTGTCATTATCCCAAATACAATTATAGCTATTATAATTATTTCTATTTGCATTATTCTACCCCCACATCTTCGTTATAATACTTTTCTCCAGTCATTAGGAAATAAGCGTTTATAATAACAATGGCATGAAGTATAAGTTGAACATACCATGTATCAAGCAGTTTAATGTAGTTTTCTTCACCAAGCATGAATCTTAAAACAACAACTAGGAAATACAAAATTAAACCGAATCTTAAAAATTTGGCATGGAAGTTATTACGATCCATTTGGTCACGATATACTCCTTCAACTAAGGCGTCGATATCTAGTGACATATTTTCAAGAGCTTGTCCAGAATCTCTGGCACCTTCTTTAGTTATTTGTAAGAATAATTGATGCATATTTTTTACCATATAAAATGGATATAAATTATTAAAGTATTGAATTGATTCATCAATGGTTCCATTTTGATATGACATGTCAATCATTTTTTTAACATCACTTAAAACTGGATCTTCAAGGATTCCGGAGTCTCTTACACCTTCTAGAGATTTGACAAAACTTTGAGTTGTATTAAATTCCATTATAACATTGGTTGTATATGTTTGAATTTGTTCAAATATATATTCACTGTATACTCTTTGAAGTCTTAAATAAGCAAGATATGGTATTGTTGATATAGCAACTATTGCATATATTACTGCTATAATGATACTATAAAAGTAAAAGTAACCAACTAAACCAGCAAGACCTCCAAGAATAACTATTTGACTTATGTATTGACGTGGGGTATACTCTTGACCAAGTTCTATGGCTTTTTCTCTTACCATTTTAAATGAATATGGAGCATACTTATCATAAGCACGAGTGGCATTTGTTACAAAAAACTTATAAACATTTTCACCGGGATTACGCCTTGCTACTAAGACAACTATAGCTATAATAAGTAGGATTATTAACTCTGGTAAATATTTCATTTTTACTCCTTTCTATAAGCTTTCAATGACAACCTCTTCGTTGGTATTATTTCCTTTTGACTTAACAAAATAATCATCTTTAATGGTTACGCCTTGAACACCAAGATAATCTATTAAATATTTTGATGGATTATTAAAACTAAATTTTCCATCTAGACTTTTCTTAAATATGATATTTGATTTAGCTTCATTATTTTCATCAACATAAAACTCAACTACTTCGATTATTTCACGTTGAAATCTACCTAGTTCTTTACTCATGTAACCTTTTACGTGAATACCTATTTGAATATATCTATGAATTGATTTTAAGAATTGTTCAATATCTTGGCTATTTTCAAGTAAGCTATATAAACGCATTGGAATATTTAATGCTCTATCTGAGTGAATTGTTGATATAATGTTGTGACCAGATGATATTGAGTTTCGAACTGCTGTAACTGCTTCAGCACTACGAACTTCGGATAGTAATATCCATTTTGGATTCTGTCTCATACAAGTTACTAATACATCAGAATATGATGCAATGTTATTTGTTTTCATAGCAACTATATCTCTATGTGGAAATATCTTATCTAAGTGAAGTTCAAGTGTATCTTCGATAGTTATTATCTTTTCATTTTCTTTTGTGTGGCTAGCTAAGTACTTAACTAGTTCTGTCTTACCTGAACCAGTTTCACCACTTACCATGATGTTACAGTGACCTTCAACACAAGTCATTAAAAAGTCATGTAAATCTTCGGTAACATATTTTTCATTGATAAGCTTTTCTTTATTTAGACGGATTTTGGCTGGCGTCTTTCTTATAACACAACATATTCCATTTGTTGCAATTGATTCATGTACGAAATTTAAACGTAATTCTGCTGATTCTGCGTCTAGGAATGGATGGGCCATATTAAATGTTTTACCCATTACATTGGAACATTGAAAAGCAAGCTTTTCCATTAAAGCATTATTAATCTCAGGTCTTTCAACCCTATAAATACCTTTATCAAGAGTTTTTAGCCAAACTTGACCTCCGTTTGAATATGAAACGTCTGTAATATTATCTTCCTCTAAAAACTCTTTTAAAGGTCCAAAATCTATTTGTGAAAATATAGCATCATTCACAAAAATCACCTCTTTTATTCATTATTATTATTTTCTTCTACACTTTGTTCTTCAGGGTTCTTTCTTGCTAAAGAATCAATTATTTTTACAAGTTCTTGATTGCTAATTTCTGTTTTAGCTTCTTCATCTTGATTATTTTTATTTACTGGTACTGGATATATTGTCATATTTGCTAAATATTCAACCTTTTTTAAATATGTGTACATTTCAGTATTAACTGCAAATGATAACCAGGCAGGTTCTCTGCCACTAGTTACATCAAAAACATTTTGACCTTTGTCATCTTTAACATTTAATACTTCAATATTTTTAATAAATTCTTCATAAATCCATTTACCATCTACTTTAGTAAGTAACCATAAATCTATTTTATCACCAGGATATATTGAATTTGCATATGTTGTTTTATTATTTGCTTTTAACCAATACATTTTAAAGTTTTCAGGAACTCTTTCCAAATCTCTTTCAATTAATTTATCTTTACTTATTACTTGAGCTTTATAAAACATTTCTCCGATAGCTATTGATGTATCATTTTTAACATAATAACCTATTAATTGACTAGATGATGTTATAACACTTGCTTTTCTTAATGCTTCACCATTTACTTCGACATATTCAATATCATCTTTAGTAATTATGGTACCTGCTGTTAATACTTTATTGGCAACAGGTACTTTTTGGGGTTTAACTGCTCTATCTAATGTAATGCTATATGCAATCCATAAAGCAATAACCCCAGCAAGTACACCTAAAATCGTAACTGTGTTACGATTTAATAAAAGGTTTCTAATCTTATTTATGATATTTGACATAGTTATGCTCCCTTCCTTTCAGATTGTGCATCTATTAAGGCCTTAATTTCATCACTTGAATATTGTGTTGAACCAATATCTGGATTAACTAAGTTATTCTTAGGTACTGGAATAACACTCATTCCTGAGATATTTTCAGCTAGTTTTAAATAACGATACATATCTGTTTCAACTGCAAAGAGTAACCATGCAGGCTTTCTACCAGAAGTTACATCAAAAACATTTTGTCCAGATGAATCTCTTACTGCTAGAACCTTAATATTGGAAATAAATTCTCCGAATACTAATAATTGATCTTCAGTTGTTTTAAGCCATAAGTCTATGACATCTCCTGGGAATATTGAATTAGCATAAGTACTTGTATTATCTACTTGTAATTGATAAATTGTATATCCTTTTGGTATTTCATCAAAAATAGCATTAGGCAATTCCTTTTTTTCAACTACCAATGTTTGATAAAACATACCACCTTTAGGAATAGATGTTCCAGTTGCTACATATTTACCAATTAAATTAGTTGTACTTTTATATACATCAGCTTTCTTTAAAAACTTAGAACTTACACGTATATATTCAATATCATCTTTAGTTATTTCTTCAGTTGCTAAGATTTCTCTTTTTGCAACAGGCACTTTAACAGGATTAACTTGATTTTTTACACGATATGTATAAAAACCTACTAAAACACCTAAACCAAGAATAACACCTAATATTGTTACGGTAGTTTTATTAGTTAAAAACTTACTAAATGTATTTTTTATTCCTCCCATTTTTATTCCTCCTTATTTAGTCAACTGGATTTCCTTCTAATACGGCATCTATTCTTTCTACCATATCTAAGCTTGTTGCATCACCTACAACATTGAAACTATTTGATTTACTTTTAATTTCAACACTAGCTTTAGGTGGAGCTTCATATACTCCATAGAAGCTCACCGTATAAGTAGTTGATAATGATGCAGTTTCTGCAAATCTTCTTAAGAAACTTTCATAAAATTTTTCTTTATTAATTTTTATTTCCCCATAATCACGATAGTATGAGTAATCTACAGCATCTACTAGTGATGCTTCAGTTATTTCTTTGATAAGATAATAATCTTGTGTACTTGTTGTTGTTAAATTTTGAACAAGCAACATAATTACTACAATTACCATTCCTAGTAATATTAACCAATAAGCCCAATAAGCATTTTTCATAACTAATCACCCCTACTTCCATGAAGGTCCGCCGATAACACTTTCACTATATATGAATTCGTGTTTATCAGACCATAATTCCCAGTATCCATTTTGATTTTGTGATGCAGCTCTAGCTGTTGCACTATCTAAACGTTTACCATCTGGAATTGTTACTTCATAATTTTTTACTAAGTCATCTATGACTTCACTATAACAATAGATGTTTTTATATGTTTTACCGTTAACTTCAGCATCATAACATGTTAATGAGTCATTAATGTATCCACCATCACTTGAATGTTTTTCATTGTAGTTTTTTAACTCTCTGATTGCTTTTGGAGTTAACTTAATACTTAATGCAAGTGCACTAGAACCGTCTGATGTTTTACCTTCTGGGTCATAGATACTTTCATTAACTTCTTCGATTTCTTTTATTGTGGCATCAGCTTTCTTATTTAACAATTGTAATGCTTGCATACTACTTGATGTAATCCAGTTATAACCATATGTTCTGTTAGCTGAATTGAAGTTTGTTGTTGAAATTGTTCTAAAATTAACATTTAATTTGTTTAAATCAAAGATACAATTTGTACAATCTATTTTACATTCTGGACATTGTATCCAATCACAATCTTCACCTTCACAAACGAAGTCACAATTTGGACAATCATCTGGTCTACATGGAGATTCATAATAACATTTATAATCTCCGGTGAATGAGTCTTGATGTTTTGGACTATCCATAAATGTTGTTCCACCTTGTCTTCTATCTGTCCATGCTACACCTGGAATATCCATAAGTCTTCCAACTGCATTATCTTTATCATAGAATTCACCAAGCCATTCGATATTAAGTTTGAATATTCCACCACCTACTGTTTTAGTTGATACTGGTAAGCTATTGAATAATGCTTCAAGTTGAACTTTGTCTCCAGTGTAACCACTATTAACTGTTATTTTACCATTAGCTGCTATTTGATAGAATGCTGTTGGTGTTATATAATCTTGTTCTTTTTCAACATATTTCTTAACAAATGCTGCTTGAGAAATTTGTTCTTCTCTTATTTCACATGAACCTTCTGGATCTTTACATACTGTATATTTTCTTGCTTCAAATGTTCCACCATAACTTGATTTATAGTTGTATTTTCCTGTAGAACCATTTTCAATCGATAAGTCAAAAGTGTAATCTGAACCTGTTTCAATTTTATCATCTGTTGCCTTTTTCCAAATTTCTATCTTAGATGTAGGTTTTGGTGCAGCTAAACCTGTTCCTTCAAGGTAATATAAATCTTTATTTTGAGCACTTTCTAATATATCATAATATGGACTCTTGTATTCGTCATTTCCACGATTTTCATTATAATAATATCCGATTTTTTGTTCAAATAAGAAGCTATTTTGCCATCCAGTTGTACAAGCATTATATGCTGTATGAGCTGCTTCATAAGCTTTAAATCCTGATTCCATCATTGATTTACCTTTTGCCATGTCTGCTTTTATTAAGGCAATAACTTGTGCTTCAGTTGTACCAGGTGTACATGTACTTGATACACATACATATTTCTTTGTTTCAGAATCATAACTTGTATTATTTGATATACTTTCTTTAGTTCCATAGAAGAAACCTTGTGTAGTTTCTTGTGATGTTACAAGACCTTCTTCGTAGTCAATGTTTGTAACAACAGGTCCTACATATGAACCAGTTCTTGTCCACGATTCAGCACTACATCCATCACAACCATATGAAATGCTGTAATCTGATGCTGTTGCTAGTGCTTGTTTAGCTTTACGATAAAGATTTAATCCTTCGATCATTGTTTTTTGTGCATCAATTACATCTTGAATATATTGATCTTTATCAATACTCTTTTCACCATTTCTTGCTGATGCATCTGTTTCTCCGCCGGTGTAACATGATTTACTTCCTTCGATACGACTTGTTAGTTTGAAGTAACTACCACACTTGATATCTTTAACTACTGGTTCTAATTGAATCTTTGCATAATCTTCCTTACAATAAACTTTACAATATTTGTTATCAACACCTGATGTATATTGATATGAGTTATCAGCATCATCTACATTGTTGATTACACAACTTTTAATTTTATCTGGAGCTTTTACAGTTGCTATTGCATCCCCATCACAAAGTGGTTCAGTAATTTCAGTATCACAAGCTGCTTTTGAACAACCTATTTTAGTTTGAGCAGAACCTGTTTGATCACCTTCTTGTTTATCTAAAACGAAGAATCTTTGTGAATTTGGATTACTCTTATCACTTAATGTTGCTCCGGTTAGTTGTGGATTTGTATTATATTTAAAATCTATTTTTAATGTTGCATCTTTGCAGTTTTCTTGATCTTGGACAGCTTGAGTAACTTTAATTCTTAATTTAATTTCACCAGTTCTTACGCCATCTTTTGCTTCAAGTAAAAGTGCTATATTGTTACCAATTCCAACTTGTTTGTAATCTCCCCCATCTTGAGCTTCGAATGAATTTATTGTACATCCAGTACATGTTGGCATTGATAGTTCTACTTTACCTTCTTTACCATCTGATAATTTTTCTGGTAGGTTTTCTATTTTTAATGTTGCATAAACATATTTTTCTTCGGATGTATCTGTTTTAGTTATTGATTCTGTTTTTTTACTAAAATCAATATTAACTGTTGTTGTTAGTAGAGAACCTGTGGCTTTATTTGATGCATCCATTACTCCAGCTTTAAATAATTGTTGTGCCATATAAATTATTTTATATGATGCTGAATTTGGATCTGAATAATTAAACATTGCATTTTTATTTAACCAAGCATAATCTACTTTATTTTTATAACAATTACTATCACCTTTACAACTACCATATGTTGCATTGTCTGTATACTCTCCGTATAATGCTGCCCATTGAGCACCTAAGTTTGCATGAGCTGATGCCATATCTATAGCTGATTGATACTTAGCACCTTTTGCACCAGTTGTAAATAAACCAGTTGAATATGCACGAACTGCAATTGATGTTGCTGCATATAATTCATCACCACTTAAAGTGATTGATATAGCATTTGGTGCTGATTCTGGAGTTACAACACTTATTGTTTTTGATGTATTATATTGGTTGTATCCTTCAGATATAATTTTTAATAAACCTGCATCCATGTTTTGAATTGTTTTACCATTAGTTGTTGCTCCGAGTTCTCTGGATACTGAATAATTTTTTCCTGAAAAGTTTTGTGGGTCTTCACAATAGCCTACATATTTTCCATTATCAAATGTATACTTATAAATACCATAATTAGCACTACCTACATCAAGACTATTAATTGTAATGTAGTTTCCACGGGATAGCGAATGAGCATCTCCTTCATTAAATGTTTGAGCACTTACACTTTTTACTCCAAATGCGAGTGACAGTGATGATACTAATAATAAATTTCCTATTCTTTTCATATTATACTTCTCCTACGTTTTTTAATTATTATATACGTTGCTCCGCCTGCAACTACAACCAAACTAATCCCACCAATAATAAATGCTGTTTTGTGGTCACTTACAAATTTGCCAACCTTTTTATACCATTTATTATTTTCTTTGCTTTCTTCATTCTTTTTATTTCTGTTTGCTATTTCTTTTGTTACATTTTCTGTGAAATCATCATATTTGAAATCATCATAAGTAACAAATCTTTGACACATATAATAATCTGGAATTCTATCACATACATCATATTCTGAATATTCATTATACCTTGGTAATGTTAAATATAATGTTCTAAGTGTTTGTCCATTACAATCTGAAGAACTTGATGCCATTACTTTAATTGTGTAATTAACAATTGAGCCAATTTCATTCCAATTAAATTTAATGTTTCCATTCGTTGTATCAGTATAATAATACGTTTTTTCATCCTTAGTTACATCATTTTTAACTGTTACATATAAGTTTTCTGTTAAATTTAAAATATTTACTTCGATGTATTCAGTTTTGGGAACATAGCTATCTTGTTCATCAATTGGTATAGCATCTGGTGGTGCTGTATACTCATCTTTAGTTAGTTCCCTTTCTTTAATTTCATAATTTGCTTTCACATTTGCACTTTCGTTATTTAATTTTGCTTTTTCTTCATAATTACATGCAGCATAAACACTTGATGTTAAAAGTATAAAACTTAGTGCAGAAGTTACTAAAAATTTCACTTTTTTCATATCGACACCTACCTATGTTTAAGTTTACCATATAACACACTTTTTTTCAATTCTATTTTAATAAAAAATTGATAAAATATCATAATTATGATATGATTAATGAGAAATGAATTGGGGCATGTTTATGAAAAAAGTATTATTAATTATATTTTTATTTGTTATTTTTATTGGAATTTATGGATTTTTTATTGATTCTAATGGTTTTAAAATGAAGGAAGATACTATATTAGTTGATAATTTACCACCTTCTTTCGAAGGTTTTAAAATAATTCAATTAAGTGATTTAAAAATAAGTAGTACTGAAGATATAAAAAGACTAAAAAAAATAGTTAATAGTATTAATAATGAAGATGCTGATGTTTTTATATTTACTGGAGATCTTCTAGGAAGTGATTTAAGAAAAGAAGATATAAAAAATATAACCAATGAACTAAAAAATATAAATGTTACTCTTTATAAATATGCTGTTATTGGAGATAAAGATGATCGAAGCACATATTTAAATATATTAGAGAATTCAGATATTAAAGTATTAGATAATGAATCAACCTATTTATTTTATAAAGATATTAAACCAATTAAATTAAGTGGATTAACTAATTTAGATAATGTTGATAAAGCTTTAGAAATGGTTGATAATTATGATACAGTATTAAATATAGTTTTAACTCATTATCCAGATTTTATTAGTAATCTACTTAATAAAGATATTGATGTAATATTTGCAGGTCATTCTTTAAAAGGACAAGTAAGAATTCCTTTTTATGGTGGATTAATAAAGAAAGATTGGGCTAAAACATATATAGATAATTATTATGAAATAGATGGAAAAAGATTATATATCTCTGGTGGTATTGGTACTGAAAAGGTAAGATTTAGATTATTTAATAAACCTGAAGTTAATTTGTATACATTAAAAAATAGAACCTAGATGGTTCTATAAAAATTTAACTACTTTATAGTTTGTATTTAGTTTTTCTTGTAATGCTTCTTTTTCGTATCTATTAAAATATTTTTCAAAATTAGATGCATCCATTAAAAACATATCTGGATAATTAATAAAGATTTCTTTATAAGTATTGATTTCTAAATCTTTTAAGAATTGTAGATTAGTTTCTACGAGCTTATTATGTTTAGAAATCATTTTTTTTATTTCTTCAGGTGTGATATCCTCGTATTCTTTTTGTTCATCTTCCAAAAATCCAAATTTTTCAAAAAAATTCATGCTACTCTCCCTTTTCCTTCTTTATAACTATTTAATATTTCATCAATATTTGCACTTAAATAATCTATGTTATCGCTATATGTCTTAAATACTTCCATTAATGTTTCTTTTATTCCAAGTCCTTGTTTTTCTATTTCAGATAATTTGTTATAAATTTCATCTTTTTTATCTTCCATTGCAAATGTTTCAATTACACGATCTGCATATTCTTTTAGTTCAACATCCATTATACTATTTGTATCATTTTTTTTATTAATAGAACTCATTACATAATCATATGCTCTTTTGCTAAATAGATATGTTTGATATTTACCTTTTTCATTTTTATATGGAATATTTAAGTGTTCAAACTCTGATATTCTTTTTATTACAGCATCAACATCATATTTTAAATAACTTGGATTTTGAATGTAGGCTTCTAAGAAACCTAAGTCTTTAGCACGTAGAATTGTTTTTTTCAAAACTTCTGGTTCAATTGATAAAACTATCCATGTATCTGGGGTTAATTTAATATTGTATTCATCAAGTAATGCTTTGTTTTCATCACGGGCAAATAACAATGATGTAACCCAAGGTTCAGATTGAATTGGTCTTTTTGTTTCTTCATTTTCTTTAAGACTTTTATAAAGTGTTGTTAAATCTTTCGTATTTTTCATAAATACTCCTTTCTAATAAGCAAGTAATGGAACCTTTTTAGGATCTAAGCCGCTTATTTCTAAATCATTTATTGTATTATTTAATCCTTTTAAATCATATTTTACTAATACTTCAGGCATTAAGCTTATGTCACGGGATTCTTTACCTATTTCTAATAACTTATTTAGTTTTTGTTCTAATTCCTTATCATAAATTATTTCAATATTATCTTTTAATACTTCTAGGTCAATATTTTTATTTTTCAATACTTCAATATTTTTTTGTATTAATTCTTCATCATAGTTAGCAAGTACTTTTTCTAAAGATTCTTTACTTATTTCTTTAATATTAAATTTATTTAATAAATTAGTTAATTTTGTTAATTCATTTTCATCTTTATTAACTTTTTCTTTTACTTCTTCATCGATGTGTTCTTCTTCGATAGCTTTCGCAAAGATGTTTTCTAAAGAATTTTCATTTGATTCTACTTCAGTTAGAAGTTCTTTTACTTCTTCTTTAGGTTCTTCTTTTTCTTCATGAACTTGTTCTTGTTTTTCAGGAGATGATTCCTTTTTTGCTTCCACTAGAACTTCAGTTATTGTTTTACCACTTTTTCCTTCGCTACTTTTTGTTTGTGCATCATATTCATATAAAGCATCTTCTGGGAACATCAATATTTTAGCAGCTTCCCTTTGTTCATCTTCATTGAAATTGAATTTTTCTAAAAGGTTTGTAATTTCATCACGAGTTATATTAATGTTACCTTCTAGTGCTAAACGGAAATATTCATTTAATTTTTCTTGATTACTTAATGCTTCATCTTTTCTAATTCCAAGTTCTTCCACTTTAGTAATAGCGTTGTTCATTTCTGCTTCAACACTTTCTAGTTCTTCGGTAGCTTTTTGATTTTCTTCAACAACTTTTTTGATTGTATCAGGTAACATATTTGTTATCTTTGCATTTATTGTTGATGGATCAAAATCTATATTAAGTCTATCTAAAACATTTGCAAAGTCTTCTTTATTTATGCTACTTAAAATTGAAGATAATTTATCTCCCTCTTCTTGAAGTGTTTTTTCTTCTTCAGTAAGTTTAGCAATTTTATCTAAAAGAACTGTTTTTTCATTTTTTGTTCTTTCTCCGGTTTCAATTGCTTCTTCTCTTTCTTTATTCATTTTTGTTAGTATTACACTATCTTCACCACGAAGATTGTATAACTTATCTAGTAGTGTTTTTACTTCACTTGATAACATTTTCATTTAATCACGCCCTTTATTATGAATAAATTATAACAAAGATTTTCGTAAATGTAAAGAATTTTGTGATCTTTACAGTATTTTAAAAGAAGCCTTGTGTAAAGGCTTCTTGTTTTATCTTCCGCGAGATGATGTTTCATAATGAACTTGACCGAAATCATCATAGAGCATTGTATAGCTTGTTTCGTAAAGTTCTTGTAAACTTAAAATAGTTTTTAATGTTTTACTAAATGCATCAAAGTTTGCTTGCATTGTTAATGTATAGTTATTTTCTCTATCACCATATGGTGCCAAAGGATTTCCACCCATTTTAGATAGTTCTAGAATGAATGATGCTATGTATTTTTTACGAAGAACATCACCTACACCAGTAATTTGAGATGGATGACCCGCTGTTTTGTATGGATCAAACTTACCTGTTTTTTCTAAGTAAGCATTACCAGTTTCATTTGTATATTCTGTTGCTAATCTGTTATTGATGTAAAATGAAAAATCACGTGGTTCACTTTTGTTTATTTCATTGTAAACTGGATAAATGTAAAGTAATCCTCCAGTTCCATGGCAATTAAAGAATGCAAAATTTTCTCTATTTTCATCTTGATTATTTAAATATTTAAATATTGCTTCATTTTCACTTGAATAACAAAATGGTTTATTCATATCATAATTTGCGTTACCTATTGGTCCAGGGACGCTTTTTGTTATGTGATTATCTCTGATATTTCCAAGAACTACTTTTGATGCAGCTATTTTTTGTTTCATTATTTCATAGAAATATGGATTATTATCATTTAAGTTAACACCATCAGAGTTTGCATAAAAGTTAGCAAGTGAACCAATTGGAAAACTATTTTCTTTATATAACTTTTTAACTTTTTCTTTTAGCAATTTGTGAGAATCAGATAATTCTGGAATGCAATCGAATGTTAAATCATTAAATATTTTAGTGTGATTTCTTTCTTTAGGTATTGTTTTTGTAAAATTAGTTTGTAAGAATGTTATTAATTCTTTGTGATCAACTTCATAATGATTTACAAAATACATGAATAATCCTTCGACGGTTATATCTTTGTTTTGAAAATAAATCCAGAAGTTTGTTGTTAGAGATGGATCACTTATATTAAAATTTTCCAAAAATAAATTTAAAAACTTATTTGTTTTTGTAACGTTGATATCATCTTCACGAAAAGCTAAGTAATATTCTTTACTAAATTTTTCAAATTCTTCTTTAGACATATCTTTTGTTTTGGAATTAATTGCATATGTAGTAATTGCATATCCTTCAGGGTTTTGAACTGGTATAAAATCTATAGTAAAAATTTTATCATTAAAATAAGGCATATTACCTTTGGCAATATTATTCATTAACTGTATTACAAAATCAACACTGATAATTTCATTACCATGACAACCACCCATGTAAGTTATGTGAATTGGTCCATTACCTATTTTATAATGTTCAATAGGAAATCCACATGGGCTTTTTCCTAAATCTTCACATTTAGTTACACTATATTTATTTTCATCGTTAACAATTTGTTTTATTTTTTCTTGTAATTTTTCATATGTTCTTAATTCATATTCAATATTATACACAACTATCACCTTAGATTTATGATAACACAAAATAAATTTTATAACAATATTTTAAAATATACTTTACACTTAGTTTTACCTTAGAAAGGGGTATATATTTTGAAGAAAAGAATTTTTATAGGTATTATTTGCTTAACCTAATTTACGGAAGTTATTTTTTTAACATTTGGTTTTAAGAAAAATAATGATAACAATTTAGTTATAATTAGACTTACTGATACTACACTAAAATTGTGGTCTTATTAAATTTTATTTAAATAGTATAAATAAAAATTACTGAAACTTTCTTTTTTAGTTCTTTGACTAAACTGTAACAATTATTTTTGGACGACTTTTTTATTATATAAATATTTGGAATTCTACATAAATAAAAAAAAGTCTTGCTTATTTAGCAAAACTTTTAAAACTAATTAATCTTTTAAAATAACTATTTTTTTAACATCAGATAATTTAGCTGGTTCACTTGGTGATATCACATCAGATGAGGTTATAGTTATTTTTTGATTAGCTTTTAATTTATCTGGCGTACTGTTTTCATTGTTATAAACTATTTTTGTATCTTTATTTATTTCAAATTCGTACTCAACAGTGTATTCTTTTTTCTTTTTATCATATTTTTCAACTAATATTGTATATACATTATCAATTACTGTTACTTCTTTAATTCTTGCTTCAAATACTAAGTCTTTTTCTTTTGAAACATAATTTAAATAAACAAAGCATCCTAAAAGTATAAAAACAAGTACCGCTACAATTATTTTAACTACTATATCTTTTTTCATTTATTCCCTCCTTTCCTAAATTAGTTTATATTCTTAAATAATAATGAGAATTTAGCTATAAAAAATATCAGTTTTTGTTACTTCTGCTAACATTAAAAAACGTGTGGCATAGTTAGAATAACTAAACACTTCGAGAAAAGAATGATTATCTTTAGTACTAGTTGTGTTATATTCATTTACTATCTTTCTTTCTGTATTTGATAGATGTACATTACTCTATTGATTTGTGGTAGTAAGTTGTACTATTGCATTTCTTCGTCCGTGCCAATTTTCTTTAGAAATGTCGTATGGATAATATTTTCCGTTATCAGGCTCTCGTATTTTTCTACTTTCTTGATTATTTCAAATAGGTCCACATTCGTAACATCTGATGCTAATTTTAGCAACATTCTTTGTTGTATTTGTTGCTAAAAAATATTATATTAGTAGTTTATTCGTATAATCAATCCTTTCATATTTATTATAACCTTAATTCAAAATTTTATTAATATACTAAATTAACAAAATGTAATAGTATACATATATTACCTTAGAGGGAGGAATATATTTTGAAAAAAAGAATTTTTATAGGTATTATTTGCTTAACTATATTTATCGGAGTTACTTTTTTAGTATTTGGTTTTAAGAAAAAGGATGATAATAACTTAGTTAAAATTAAACTTGCGGAAGTTACTCATAGTTCGTTTTATAGTCCTTTGTATGTTGCAATTGAAAAAGGATATTTTAAGGAAGAAGGAATTGATTTGGAACTTGTGTTAACACCCGGAGCTGATAAAGTAAGTGCTGCGGTATTATCAAATGATGTTGAAATTGGATTTGCTGGGGCTGAATCTGCGATATATGTCTATAAGGAAAATGAAGATGACTACTTGCAACTATTTGCAGGATTAACTAAAAGAGATGGACAATTTATTGTTGCAAGAGACATAAATAAAGATTTTAAGTTAACTGATTTGTATGGAAAAGAAATATTGGTGGGAAGAAGTACAGGAATGCCTGCATTAAATTTCTTAAATGCATTAAAGAATGAAAATATTGATATAAATAAAATTAATGTTAATTATAGTGTTGAGTTTTCTGCTTTATCTGGTTCTTTTATAGGTGGTGTTGGTGATTATGTTAATTTGTTTGAACCAAATGCAACATTACTTCAAAAAAATAATTATGGTAAAGTTGTAGCATCAGTTGGTAAAATGTCTGGTGAAGTTCCTTATACTGCCTTTTATGCTAGAAAAAGTTATATTGAGAATAATAAAGATATAATAAAAAAATTTACTAATGCTATAAATAAAGGAATTAAGTATACATTAAATAATAATTCTTTAGTTGTTAGTAAAGATATTATTAGTTTATTTCCGGATACTAAAGTAAATGATTTAAAAGAAATGATTGATAGATATAAAGAATATGATTGTTGGCTTAGTAATCCATATATAAGTGAAAAACTATTTACTAATTTAGAGGACTTTTTAATAGATTTTAAATTACTTGATAATTATGTTCCATTTAATGATTTAGTAAATAACTTTTATGAGTAAAATTTTAGAAGTTAATAATTTAAGTAAGAATTATCAAACAATTAATGGTGAGGTTATAGCAATTGATAATATTACTTTTTCTTTAGATAATCAAGAATTTTTATGTATTGTTGGTTCAAGTGGATGTGGTAAGTCAACTTTGCTTAACATACTTGCTGGAATTGATAGTAAAACTAAAGGTGATATTAAAATAAAAGATGGGTTAAAAATTGGATATATGCTTCAAGAAGATGCATTGTTTCCTTGGCTTAATATTTTAGATAATGCTTGTTTAGGTCTAGATATAGCTCATAAGAAAACAAAAGAAAATGTATCTTTTGTTAAGGATTTACTTATAAAATATGGTCTTAAAGATTTTTTAGATAAGTATCCATATGAGTTATCTGGTGGTATGCGTCAAAGAGTTGCTTTAATAAGGACACTGGCACTTAAACCTGATATATTGATGCTTGATGAACCTTTTTCTGCATTAGATTATGTGTCAAGACTTAAGGTAAGTGAAGATGTTGCTAAAATTATAAAACAAGAAAAAAAATCAGTTATTATGATTACTCATGATATAGCTGAAGCAATTTCTTTAGCAGACAGAGTTATTGTTTTATCAAAAAGACCTGGTAAAGTTAAAAATATTTATGATATTGATTTAAAATATTTGGATAGTCCTTTAGAAAAAAGAAATAGTGAAAAATTCAGTTATTATTACGACTTACTTTGGAAGGAAATAGATAAAGATGTCTAGGGAACAAAAAGAATATTTAAGAAGTTTACGTGTAAAGAAAATAAGTATTTTAGTTATTCAAATATTATTAGTTATTCAATTTTTTATAGTCTGGGAAATACTTGCAAATAATAATGTTATTAATAGTTTTGTCTTTTCAAAACCTAGTAAAATATTTAATACAATTATAAATTTAGCAATAGATAATAATTTATTTAATCATATATTTGTCACATTAGAAGAAGTGTTAATTTCATTTAGTCTAGGTATAATTTTAGGTTTTATTATTGCAATTATTTTATATGAAATACCTATTTTAGCATTAATAGTTGATCCTTTTTTAACAATGATTAATTCCCTACCTAAGGTTGCTTTAGGACCACTTATTATAATTGTTGCAGGTGCTAATATGAAAAGTGTTATCATTATGGCATTACTTATTAATTTAATTATTAGTATTATTACAATATATAATGGATTTAAAAGTGTTAGTAAAAATAAGCTTAAGTTGATGAAATCTTTTAAAGCTAAAAAGTTACAAATATTAGTAAAGTTAGTAATACCAAATTCTTACAACACAATTATTTCTAGTTTAAAACTTAATATTTCAATGAGTCTTATTGGTGTTATAATGGGTGAATTTTTAGTAAGTCGTGAAGGTATTGGTTATCTAATTATTTATGGAACTCAAGTATTTAATTTAAGTTTAGTTATGGCAGGTATATTAATCCTTTTAATTATTTCTTTCTTGTTATATAAAATTATTACTTTACTTGAGAATAAGTTAATTAAGAAATTCTAGAAATAGAGTTTCTTTTTGTTACGTTACCTTTACACTAAAATTTTGAATTTGTCTTGTTTATAATATTATTTTTTGCTATAATCAGAAAGCACCCTTGGAAGGAGATAGATAAAATATGATGGTGGTTTTTATATTATTTTGTTTAATATTGATATTAGTTTTAGTATATTTAATGTGTTTATTTAGTAAAGACGATAAGGATATAACTAAATGTTATGATACATTTATTAGTTATGAAACTGATTTAGAAAAGTATAGAAAGATAGTTAATGTTCAAAAGAAAATGTTATTAAAAAAAAGAATAAATTTAATGTTGATTAAAATATTTAAAGGAAGTGGTAATGTAAAATGATGGGTATATTAGAAATAATAATTTTTATTATTCTTATAATTGTAAATGGTGTGGTAATGATTTTCATTTATAAAAATGATAATAATGAAATAGATTATGATAAATGGTGTAATTTATATAAAGAAGAAACTAGTGAGTTAGTTAAAGAAATTAAGAGTAATGATGTAAAGATCAAGAAATTAAATAAAGTGATTAGGAAAAATAAATACAAACATTGAAATGCATATTTTTTTGTGATAATATGTAAATGAAGTGATGTTTATGATAATTGATTTAAATTATAATGATGAAGATTTTAAAAGTAAAATAATAAATTTAGAAAAAGGTATTAAAGTAATTAATGTTGATGGAGATAATATTGATGTTAATAAATTGTGTGATATTTTAGAAAATATTAAAGAAAATGTATTAGTTAATACAAAAGTTGATGAAAAAATAAAAGAAGAATTTAGTAAACGATGTACTTTTCAAGGTTTTAATCGAAGTATTTTAAATATGGTTAAAAAGATATGTAATGAAAATGTTAATAAAAGTGATATAGTTGTTGATATGACTGTGGGTAATGGAAATGACACATTGTTTTTATCAGGTATTTCTAAGATGGTGTATGGTTTTGATATTCAAGATGAAGCTATTAACAATACTAAAAGATTATTAACACAAGAAAATGTTAATAACTATAAGTTATTTAAAGAAAGTCATGATAAAATCAATGAAGTTTTATGTAATGAAAAGAATAATATAAAGTTAATATTATTTAATTTGGGATATCTTCCATGCGGAGATAAAAGTATAACAACGATGCATGATGTTACATTGAGGGCTTTATGTAATAGTTTAGAAATGCTAAAAAATAATGGTTTAATATTAATGGTGTTTTATCCTCATCCAGAAGGAAAGATGGAAGAAAAAGTTGTACTTGATTATTTAAATAACAATAATATTAGTTATGAAACATATAGAAATACTATTAATATGAATGCTCCGTATTTGGTAGTTATAAGAAATATTAATTGATTTATACTAGAATAAATGAAAGTTTTTATTATGTTAGTGCTTATATTTATACATATCTACCCTTATTAAAAGATGCAATGGAAAACAAAAGAAAAAGTAACATACCTTTTATATTAGAAAGGTTTTAAAAAGGAAAGCGTAATTGCTTTCCTTTTGATATATATTACTTACCTATTTTATAGATAAATACTGTTTGATCTGAGTTATTTGATGAGAATCCTTGGTATGATTTAGATAGATTTGCTATATCTTTAAATTTATTTGTGTATGTTAATACTTGATTTTTATAATTAACTAGTTGTTTAATACCTTGGATATTTATTAAATTTGTTCCATCAGATAATTCTTTTAAGCCTTGATTTAATGATGATATTCCATCAGTTATTAAAGTAGTTTGAGACATTTTTGTTAAGCCTTGGCTTACTTGAGATAAACTATCATTTAGATATGTAACTTTAGATTTCATTACTTTCACTTCTTGTAATTTAGCATCTAAAGTATTTAATAATGTATTTAAATCTTGTAGGTTTGTAATCATTTCACTAATTGCATTGTTATTTGCTGTTAGTAATAATTTTAATTCATATGTACTTTTAACATTTTTTAAGTTTACAAGTGTTGCTTCATCAATATTAGGATTCATTTGTTTTAATCTTTCTACCATTGCATCTTCAGTTTCTGTTTGACTCATTTGGTAATATTTGTATGTAGCATCAACTTTTTCATTTGATATTTTTTTAATTGTTGCACTATTAGTTTGATATAAAACTTGTAAATTTGCAAGTGAACCATTTAAATCTTTATTAGCCATCATTTCTTTAACACTAGTTAAAGTTTCAATCATTTCATCTATTCCATCATTTAATGCTAGTGTTCCGTTACTTATTTTTTCTAGTGATGTTGCTAAATATGTTAATTTAGAATTAAATTTTGCTTCTCCACTTACTAAAGCACTTGAACCATCATATAACTTTTTAGCACCATTTTCTATGTCATCCATTTTAGAACTTAATGTATCAATTGATGAAGAAAATTCATCTAATTTATTGAAGATATCAAAATCAAGATCTGATAATAGTTTTGGTGATGCTACCATATAGATATCATTTATTTCAAAATCTGTTGTTTCGTAAGAGATTACTACTTTATTTAAGTCTTTGAATTCTTTAATATTTGTGTATTCATATAAACCTGGTGAAGATATAGCTACTGCTATGTTACGTGAACCAGTATCTGTTACTTTACCATTAGTTATTGAAATATTTTTATTTGTTTCATTATCAATAGTTGTTCCAATAGCTACTACAAAAGGTGTAAACCTATTATTTTTATTTAGTAAAGAGTTGTTAAGTAATCTTATTTCTATTTTAATCTTACCACTTTTACCTATGATGTCTTTAGCATCCGTTTCTTTACCATTATAATAATATTTTACAACTGTTGATAAAGGTAGTTCTTTATCGGTTGTTCCTTGATAGAAGATATCTTTTTCTTTAGCATACCATGTCAATGTATCTTTATCTAGTGTAAAGGTTTCATCTCCATTTACATTTAGTATGTTACTTAAAATAGTGTTATCTTTTACTTCACCATTTTTATCATTTTCAATGTGATTACTAACTGTTGATTTTACTGTGTCTCCATTGTAATCTAATTTTGTATAAATTGATTCTGTTTTAGCAGCACTTGCATTAAATGGAAGTAACAATAATGATAAACCAATTAATGAAGCTGTTTTTAATTTTTTCATATCTTTTCCTTCTTTCTTTTTATTTTTAACAATTAATTTGTCTGTCACTAGTAAAAGTGATGGCAATATTGTAACAACAACAATCATACTTATTATTGAACCACGTGCAAGTAATTCACAGATTGAACCAATCATATCTATTTTAGTGTAAGCGGAAACACCAAAAGTTGCTCCGAAGAAACATAATGCTGATGTAATGATTGATGGTACTGTTAAGCTTAATGTTTTTTTCATTGCACTAAATTTATCTGATTGTTCACTTCTTTCTTCCAAATATTTTGTTGACATTAATATTGCATAGTCAATTGTTGCCCCGAGTTGTATTGTACCAACTACAATAGATGCTATAAATGGAAGTGTTGTGCTTGTGTAATATGCTACCGACATGTTACAGAATATTGCAAATTCTATTGTTAAGATTAAGACAATTGGTAGGTTTATTTGTTTTAAAACTAATATCATTATGATAAATATTACAAGTATTGAAGTGTAGTTAACCATTTTAAAGTCATGATCTGCGATTGTTACTAAGTCATTCATTAATGGTCCTTCACCTGCAATGATGCTGTTTTCATCATATTTTTTTACTACTTCCTCAATTTCACCAATTTGATTTTTTAATTCATCAGATGCTAATTCATAAGTTGAGTTAACAATTACTAATTGATAATTGTCATTATCTAGTATTTTTGTTAGGTCATTTGGAAGTAACATCATCATTGCTGGATCAACAAAAGAGTTTGGGGCTAAAACTAAATCAATACCTTCGATATTTTCCAAATCACTTACTAATTTGTTAACTTCATTTGATTTAACATTTTTATCAAGTAATATTATTTCTGGTGAAACAATATTGAACTTTTCAGCAAGTTCGCTATTTGCAACATTAAATGCTAAATATTCTGGTAGAGAATCATCTAGTTTGTAGTAAACTTTATAATGGTTGTTTCCATAGAAAGCTGGAATTAATAATATTAAGAATGCAACAATAATTGCTTTATAATTGTTAACTGAGAAGTCTTGAATTCTTTTAAATTCTGGAAGTATTACTTTGTGTTTTGTTTTTTCTACCATTTTATCAAAAATCATTAATAATGCTGGGAATAAAGTTATAACACAAATTAATCCACATAAAACACCTTTTGCCATTACAAGACCAATGTCTGTTCCAAGAGTTAAGTCCATTGTACATAATGCAAGGAAACCTGCGAATGTTGTAAGAGATGAACCTAATACTGATTGAAATGTTTCTATGATTGCTTCAGACATTGCTTCAGTTTTCTTTAACTTTTTATTATTTTGTTTAGCTTGTTCATACTTGTGATACAAAAATATTGAAAAGTCCATTGTTACTCCGAGTTGAAGAACTGCCGTTATAGCTTTTGTTATGTATGATATTTGACCTAAGAAAATATTTGAACCTAGGTTGTAGATAATTGCAATTCCAATATTACCAAGTAATAAAAATGGAATGACATATGAATCTGTTGCTAATAATAAAACTGTTAAACATAGTGCTACAGCTATAACAACATAAGTAAATATTTCTTTATTTGATAAGTCCATTGTATCAATTACCATGCTTGTCATACTACTTACTTTTGTATCATCCTTAACAGTTTTACGCAACTGTCTTACTGCTTCGATTGTGTCATCTTCACTTGTACCACCTTCGAATGTTACAAATATTATTGTTTCATTATCTTTATCAAGTTTGTCAACAACTTTACTTGGTAACATGTCAACTGGTATTGTTGTATCTGTTAAATCAGCTAGACTCATTACAGCATTAACCCCATCTATTTTTTTAATATCTTTTTCAAGATTTAAAATGTTTTTCGAGTTATTTGAATCTACCATAACAAATGCATAAGCTCCAAGACCGAAGTCATCTGTTAATATGTTTTCACCTTTTATAGTGTCAACTGAATCTGGAAGGTAAACTAAAATATCATAGTTAATCCTCGTATTTACATAACCAATAATGGCTGGTATTAATAATACTAAACTTATTATCAATACCAAAGCACTGTGATTAGCTATGTAGTTTGCAAATTTTTTCATCTTTTTTCATCACCACGCTATATATACTATGATAAATATACAAAAAATGCAAAATCAAAGAATTATTTTTGTATGTTATCCAACACTACGTTGTTTATTGTATATTATTTATGCCCACTTGTGTAGTTTAACTTTACAAAAGACGTATTTGCGATATAATGTTGATAGGTGAAGAATTATGTCAAAAAAAGAAGATTTAAGGGTTACTAAAACAAAAATGAACCTTTATGAAGCTTTGATGAAACTTATGAAGGAGAAGACTTTCGAAGAAATAAAAGTTTCTGATATATGCAATGTTGCTTTAACTAATAGATCAACATTTTATGATCATTTTGCAGATAAGTATGAGCTGCTTGATTCATTAATTAATGATTTGGAAAAAGATTTAATTAAGAAGTTAGAAGAAAATAACATATATAGTAATGCTAAAGAGTATTATATGCAAATGATAAAAATATTTTTTAACCATATTAGTGATAATATAAATGTTTATTCATCAGTTTTAAGAAAAAACACTAATAGTATTGTTATGGATATGGCTTTTGATACAATATATAAAGATGTTGAAAATCATATTAAGAAAAGTGATAAATTATTAACAACTGAAATACCTGTTGATATTATTACAGAGTTTTATGTAAGTGCTGTTGTTAATGTTTGTTTGAAATATATTAAATATCCAAATAGATATAAAAAAGAAGATATTTTAAAATATCTTGATGTGTTAATTCCTGATAAAATTTATTAAAAAATAAGCGAGTTTATTATAAACTCGCTTTAATCTGGTTAATTGCAATGGAAAAATATAAAAATAGAAAGGAGGTGTAAAAAATGAGTTAATAGTTAATAAAGTACACCAATCTTTATTACTCATATAGATATGTCTAATTTTTCCGATTGCGAGATGTATTTTAACATATAATTTAGTGTTTGTCAACCTTTTTCTTCACATTTTTGTTTTTTCCACTTAAAAGTGCAAGATATCCATTAAATGAACCGATATCTTTTTTTAATGCTACGATTTTATCAGCACGTGACATTATTCTTCCTTCGATAAAGAATGATTTTCTTAAAGAATAGTGTCCATATGCACCAATATTAGTAGATATTTTAATTATTTCTTTATATTTTTCTGGTAACTTATCATATTTTTCTTGATTATTAAGTTCAAGTGGACTATTATCAATTCTTCTTACTGCCAAAGGAAACATATGGTGAATTATTCCATCAATTATAATTACTGCCTTTTCCTTTGTTTTAAAATATTGTGGAAACCAAGTTATGGCATTAACTGCTGCTTCGATTGGATGAACAAAACCATGCTTGTTTCTAAGTATTTTTTTAACTTCAACATTTTGCCAAGGAAGTTCATATAAATCATGAAACATTGCTATGATTACAGCTAAATTAATATTGATTGGTTTTAAATCTTTTTTATCTTTTCTTAATTTATTTGCTAATTTATAAGTAACTATCGTATCACATAAGATATGATCTCCGAGAGTCTTTATATCATGATGATAGTATGGATCTGTAGACCTTTTAATAAATTCTTCATGAGTTGCAATTGGTTCAATTATTTTCCATAGCTTTCTTGTATCACTACTATCTAACTTATAATCTTTAGCATATTTTTTATATTTTAAATAAACTATATTCTCTTTCATTTTTTCGCTCCATATAAATTATATTATAAAATAAACTTTATAACAATGGGTAATATTATTAATTATGATTAAATATAGTGCATATTATAACTAAAGGAGTTGATATTATTAAAAAAGTTTGTGTTTATGCAATATGCAAGAATGAAGAAAAATTTGTGGATAGATGGTATGAGTCTATTAAAGATGCTGATTATATTTGTGTTTTAGACACGGGTTCTACTGATAAAACCGTTGATTTATTAAAGAAGCATAAAATTAAGACTCAAGTAAAAGAAATTGTTCCATGGAGATTTGATGTTGCTAGAAATGAGTCTATGAAGTTAATACCAGATGATGCTGATATATGTATTTGTCTTGATTTAGATGAAGTTATGGAATCGGGTTGGAAAGAAAAATTACTTAATTCTTGGAAAGATGATACTAACCAACTTAGGTATGTTTATAATTGGTATATTGAAAGTGGTGTTCCAAAAATAAGTTACTACGGAGATAAAATTCATAAAAACAAATTATTTAAGTGGGTTAATCCAGTTCATGAAGTATTAAAATGTAGCACTGATGTACATCAAACATATACAGATGATGTTGTTATTAATCATTATCCGGATAATACTAAATCACGTGGAAGTTACTTACCATTACTAGAATTATCTGTGAAGGAAGATCCTGATAATGATAGAAATATGCATTATTTAGGCAGAGAATATATGTATTATGGAAGATGGAATGATGCAATAGATACACTGATTAAACATTTAAATATGAATAGTGCTACATGGAAGGATGAAAGATGTGCATCAATGAGATTTATAGGTAGATGCTATAAAAATTTAAATAGATTTGATGAAGCTGAAATGTGGTTAAAGAAATCTTGTATAGAAGCATATTACTTAAGAGACCCATGGGTTGAACTTGCTTTATTATATTATCTAGAAAAAAGATATGAAAGTGTATGTAAATGTTTAAAAAAAGCTTTAAAAATTAAAGATATTCCTAAAAGTTATATGAACGAAACATTTAGTAATAACGAGGTTTTATACGATTTATTATCTATGTCATATTACAATTTAGGTAACTTTGATAAAGCATATTATTATGCTAAAAAAGCTCTAAAGATAGATAAGAATAATGTAAGAATAAAAAATAATTTAAAAATATTTAAAAAACTGAAGTTTTGAATTCTTCAGTTTTAATATGTTTTACTAACTTGATATACTTCAACATCAACATTTGTTTCTTGTCCAAATAAATCAATTATAATATTTAATCTGTTATTTTCAGTATCAATATTATCAACTTTACCAGTCATTCCGCTGAATGGTCCATCAATAATATTAACTGTGTCACCAACTTGTAATTCTGTTGAAGCATCTACTCTACTCATTCCCATGTTAGCTAAAATCCTATCAATTTCTTGTGGTAATAACGGAGTTGGTTTTGCTCCTTTTCCACTTGAACCGATAAATCCTGTTACACCTGGTGTATTTCTTACGATGTACCAAGCTTCATCAGTCATAATCATTTCAACTAAAACATAACCTGGAAACATTTTTTTTACTTTTTCTTTTTTTACCCCATCTTTAACTTCAACTTCGGTTGTTTCAGGAACAATTACACGGAAAATGTAATCTTGCATTCCCATTGATTCAGTTCTTGCTTCTAATTTTTCTTTAACTTTATTTTCATGTCCTGAATAAGTATTAACTACATACCATTGTTTTTCTTCCATTATAACCACCCCTTAACTACTGATAATATTAGATTTAATAGCATGAATAAAGCACATAATACTAAACAAAATATAATTGTTGATATAGTGTATTTTAATACTTCTTTTCCTTCAGGCCATTTTACTAATTTCATTTCTTTGTTTACTTTTTTAAAATAGCTTTCTTTTGGTCCTTTCTTTTCTTTTTTTACATTTTTCTTTTTAGGCATTTTTTCTTTATTGTTTTTTACTAAATCTTTTTTAGTTTCTTCTTTTTTTGCCATAAATAAACCTCCATTTAAAAAAACACTTTCGTGTTCATCTATAATATAGCACAATCACTTTGAAAAAGCAAGCGATTTAGTACTATTTTTCTTGATTTCCTGCATTATTTTCTTTTTTATCAAATTAATTTGATAGTATACTTGATTATAACTTTTATGTAGTATCTTTGATATATCACGGTAAGAATATCCTTGAAGTAATAACACTAACGAAGTTAATTCTTTTTCATTTAATTTATCAAGAATTATTTTATTTATTTGTTGAATATCTTCTTCATCACATATTCTTTCTAAATTATCTTTTATTTTTTTATCTGATACTTCATGATTTTTCTCTTCATATTCAGTTAATGATATATATGTTACATGATTATTTATATTTATTTTTTTAATGATTTCCTTTTTAATAGCACGATTTATTAATAGCTTTACGTATGTATTAAATGATGCATCACTTAGATTAGAATAGTTATTTAGTGCATAATAAAATGTATCGATACAACTAGCAAATAAATTACTTTCATCAATGTTTAATTCACTTAAGGTGTTTTTGTATTCTTTTATTATTTTTCCAATTATTTTAAAGTATCTTTCATATAGAATTTTTTCAGCATCCTCATTTTGTTCTCGCAGAAGCATTATAAGTTCTTGATCACTTATACTATTCATGCATACCTAGATGGTATATTAATATGCTTGCTGCTACTGATGCATTTAAACTTTCTACATTTTTATTCATTGGAATACTTATTAAACAATCACTACTTTCTTTTACTAATCTACTTACTCCGGAACCTTCATTACCTATTACAAGTGCTACTTTATTGCTATAGTCTACTTTTCTAAAGTCTGTTCCTTCCATTGATGCAGCATATACAAAGAATCCTTCTTTTTGTAAAGTTTTTATTGTTGCTACAAGATTATTAACCATTATTATTTTAACATAATTAATTGTTCCAACACTAGTTTTAACAACAACATCTGTTACACCAACACTACGGTCTTTAGGAATTATTATTGATTTTATCCCTACTGATGCACATGTTCTTATTATTGCACCGAAGTTATGTGGGTCTTCTAAATGATCAAGGATTAATACTAAATTGCCTTCAATATCTTTCATTGTATAGTAATCATAATCAAAAGCATCTATTACTACCCCTTGGTGATTATATACACACATTTTATTTAATAAATGATTATCAACAAGTTCATATTTAATTTTATTTTCACTACAATATTTACATACTTCTTTTCTTGATGTAAATACCTTTTTTATTTTTTTCTTGTCTAATTCTTTTAAAACATTCATTCCATATACACGCATATGTATTCCTCCTTCATTGATAGTATTTATTATATCACAAGAAACTGACTTTTTGTATATTTATTTTAAGTTGATTTTTATTAAAAAATAATTTATAATATTATTCATTACTTAAAAGGAGAAAATTTGGTACGAGATATTGACAAGCTTATATATTTTATATTAAAATGATGTTGTTAAGAGCTTCGGTATCCCGTGTGGACCGAAGACATTTTTATATATGAAAGAATTTAAAAGTATTAATGAACAAATTTTACTGTTAAAAAGCAGAGGAATGATTTTTAATCGCGAAGCTGAAGCTAGTTGGTTATTACGAGACTTTAATTATTATAATATTATTAACGGATATAAAGATCCTTTTCTTTCGTCTGAAGATACATTCAAAAAAAATACCTCATTCGAAGAGGTTTATTCTCTATATATGTTTGATAAAAAATTAAAAGACATTTTTCTTAAATATATTTTAAAAATTGAAACCATTTTACGCTCTATTATAGCTTACGAATTTTCAAAAATACATAATAATGACAATTATCTAAAAGTATCTTGTTTTGATATATATGAAAATAATAATTTTGTAAATAAAGAGAAAAAACAAAAACGTCTACATGATATTCAATTTCTTATTGCTAAATTAAATAGTGATATATCAACGGGCATAAATAACAAACCTTATATTAAACACTATATGATGAAGTACGGGTTTGTACCCTTATGGGTATTGATAAATGCAATTTCTTTTGGAACATTATGTAATTTTTTAGAATTAATGAAACAACAAGAACGAGTAACCATAGCAAAACATTTTGGAATTTCTGAAAAAGAATTAATTCAGTATGTTAAGCTACTAGTGTATTTTAGAAATATTTGTGCTCATGGTGAACGTTTATATAACACAAAAGTCCCTCACTTTTTATTTATACCTGATAATAGTATTCACAAGGAAATGAATATTGCTAAAAGCGAAACTGGATTATATTTATATGGGAAAAATGATTTATTTGCACTTATTATTGTTCTTGATATACTTTATCTTCCTAAAGGTGATTATGATTTGCAATGTGAAATCCAAGCAGCCATTACTGAATTAAGTAAAAATTTAAATGTAATAACAATATATGATATTTTAAAACTTATGAATTTTCCTTTAGAGTGGTGTCAAAGTAAAAAAAAGCCAGAATATCTTGTTAATTCCTAGGCTTACATTTATATTATATATTAAATAATGTTTATACATGGTGCTGAAAGTAAGGCTTGAACTTACGACCTATGCGTTACGAGGGCATTGCTCTACCAACTGAGCTATTTCAGCAACACTATAATTATAGCAATTTTTTTATAAAATAACAACTTTTATTTTATAATTTTACGTGCTAAAATATATATACGAGGTGAAAACATGTTTAAAAACACTTTAGATAATAAAAGATATCATACTTTAAATTACTTTTTTAAAAAGAAATTTGGTCAAAAAGTTTTTAAAGTTCCTTTAGATATAAATAGTACATGTCCCAATCAATATAATGGTGGATGTATATATTGTTCAAATAAGTCTGTTGCAGGTATTAGTGATAACACTTTAGATATATTAGAACAATTTGAAAAAGGAAGAAAAATTATGGAACAAAAGTGGCCAGATAGTTTATACATTCCATATTTTCAATCTGGTACCAATACTTATAATGATAAAAATCTTGTTAAAGGTTATATAGATAAATTACTTCTTTTGCCTAAAGTTATTGGAATTGATATTGCTACTAGACCTGATTGTTTAAGTGATGAATGGTTAGATTATTTAGAAGAATTAAATAAAAAAACTTTTCTAATTGTTGAGCTTGGACTTCAAAGTAGTAATAATAATACCTTAAAGTTTATAAATCGTGGTCATGATAAAGAAATATTTAAAAAAGCAGTTGAAAAACTACATGAAAGAAATATATTCGTAGTTGCTCATATTATTAATGGACTTCCATATGAAGAAAAAGAAGATATGATAAATACAATAAAATTTGTTAATGATTTAAAAATAGATGGAATTAAAATTCATATGCTTTATATAGCAAAAAATACTCCGCTAGCTAGTTATTATGAAAATAATAAATTTCATATTCTAACTAGAGAGGAGTATATTGATATTGTCTGTGATCAATTAAGATTACTTAATCCTGATGTTGTTGTCATGAGAATTACCGGAGATCCGGAACTAAATGAACTTGTGGCACCAGAATGGCTCATAAAAAAGTTTATGGTTTTAAATGGAATTGACCAAGAAATGGCCAAAAGAAATATATATCAAGGAGATTTACTTTAATCTTCTTTTTTTAATATTTCATAAAAGTTATTAACAATCTTGGTTATTACTTCATCTTTATTTTCTTCTCTTGATGATTTTGAAACTCTTATAGAGTCATTATAATTAGTATTTGTATCTTTATTATAAATACTAAAATATACCATATTATCATCACCAGCTAAATTATTAATGTCTGCTCTATTTAATTTACCTGTTATACCAATACCATAATTTGAATTCGTAAATTCAGATATTTTCTTTGACATATCGATTGCAGTTTCCATGCTATATACAGAATAAGTATCTATGGTTTCTTTTGGTACTCCCATTTTAATTTTAAATTCATTTGAATAAGTTACTGCACTAAATTTCAGAATTTCACTTGCTCCAGGGATGTTTGTTATTGCATTAACAAGTCCACCACCGGTGCAAGATTCCATTGTTGAAACATATTTATTTTTTTCTTTTAACATTTTTACTATTTTATCAAGTTTTTCCATATTGTACCTCCTAATCAATATTTATTAATTCATAGTCAGTTGTTCCTAATCCTAACTTTTCTGCTTCTTCAACTGTGTGAATTGCATGTCTATCAAGCATCCTTTCTTTCAAGGAATTTGCTTTGCTATCAGTTAGGTTCATTATTGTATCATAACAACATTTATCTAATGCAACTGGGTCTACTGATGCAAAAATACCTATATCTGCAATTTCTTGTTTCTTCGGATTGGGAACACAATCACAGTCAATTGAAATATTATTTGCAACATTAATATATAACATATTTTCTGGCTTGAAATAATCCACTACTGATTTATCTGCTTCAGCCATACTTTCAAGAAAATCATCTTGTTTTGTTTCAAGTTTCAAATATTCTTCGGGAACCATCGTTTTTCCAGCTGAGTGAATCCAAACTTTTCCATTTCTTGATGATACTCCGATTGACATATTTTTTAAAGCTCCACCAAAGCCACCCATTACATGTCCTTTAAAATGTGACAATATAAGCATGGAATCATAATTTTTAATATGACTTCCAACATAATTTATTCCATTTAAATGTTTACCACCATTAATTGGAATAGTTATCTCTTTTTCTTCATCCATAATATCACATGGAGCAATATCATAAAAACCATGGTCTTTAATTGCTTGCCAGTGGTCAGATGGATGTTTTCTTTTTCCAGCATATGCAGTGCAACATTCAACAATTGTTCCATTTAATTTATTAACCAATCCTTTTATTAAATTTGGATTTAAAAAATTATGTCCTCCAGGTTCACCAGTTGATATTTTCACTGCCACTTTTCCTTTTAATTCTTGATTTAAACTTTTATAAATTTTGATTAAACTTTCGCTCGTTATTTCTTTTGTGAAATATACTTTACTTTTCATATAATCATCCTTCCATATGAATATCATAATACAATTTGATAATTATGTCTAGCTATCTTTACAAAAGTTAATACATCATATATAATAATTCAATCAGGGTCTCTATAATTAAGGAAGCATTATGTTAGATTTTTTCAATTTTCTTATTTATGTAATCTGGGAATACTTTGATTATAGAAAAAGATAGTAATTAATCAGTTTGGAATACTCCAGACTGATTTTTATATATTTATTTTTAACTCATTGTATTTATTCCATTCAAGTAAATCAATCTTTTTTACTTATAGTGTTTTGACACCTCCGTTATTTCTATTTTTTTACATTCATTTATTATCAAAAATTTTTGAATCTATTTTTAGGTAATTACATATTTTTTCTATTTGATTTTTATTTAAATTTCTTCTTCCGTGCTCATAATTTGATATTTGAGAAACACTCTTGTTTTAGAGATTTGCTAAGTCTTTTTGAGTTTGTCCATGTTTAGTTCTTAATAATTTAAGTTTATAACCTGTTCTACTATCCATTTATCATCCATTAAAAAAGTTCTGTATTGGGTACAGAACTTTCATATTTAACAATCGCAATCTTCACAGTTGCATTCTTCGCAATCACAACTTTCGCAATTGCAGTTTTCACAATCACAATCTTCGCAACCGCAATCTTCGCAACCGCATTCTTCGCAATCACAGTTTTCGCATTTGCAGTTTTCACAATTGCATTCTTCACAACTGCAAGACTCTAATTTATCTTTTTCTTCCATAATTACCTCATTTCTACTTCTTATTATACTACTAAAAGGAATAATAATCACTAAAAATTATTATTATTTTACTTTTATTGACCTTTTTATTATGTCTTTTACTTCTGTTGGCATATAATATTTTATTTCTCCATCTTCTTCATAAAGGAATACTATAAAATTTTCAACATCACTTGGATCAACTGATAACGTTTTATTTTCATTTGTCAAAAGTGTTTCAAAATGAATATTGAGTAAACATCTATCCTTTATATTTTTGATACTATCTTTTAAATGTTCTAAGATATACTTTTTTAATTCCTGAAGATTTTCTAAATCCAACTCCATTAGTTTCTTGTTTATTACTTTTTTGTTTATCCCTTTTAGTGATGACAAAAGGTCTTCTCTATCTTTAGTCACCAAATAATCATTTACTTCCATATTTTTACCTCTTTTCCTATCTATATTGTACCACAAATGATTATCTGGAACTATTATTTTTTTAATTTCTTTGTAAAGTTTTAACCATGATAGATTATTGCTATTATTTTTCCTGTACTCTTTATTCTTTACTTGAAAACTATATTTCTAAATTTTTTGTTATTTTTGTTAACTTATATGTTAGTGAGTCAAACATTTTAACATTTACACTATTTAATTTATGTCTATCAAATATTGTTATTATTTTACCATGTTTATTTATTTTATAGATGTTTTCTCTTTTATAAATGTCATTGTTGATATAATCAACATAAAATTTATTATTGTTGTAATCTGTAAATTCAACTATATCAGATTTACAAAGCGTTTTACCATTTATTTTACTTACTAATTCAGCTTTACGATAAAGTAGCACTTTATTTACTTCTCCAAATTTTATATCAGATTGAAAATCATTATTATCAATTTCATAAATTGTAAAGTTTCTTGATTTATTATCTTTTATTTCATTTGTTATCATATCTAATGGACTAATGCTTAAACCATAACTTATATCTAAAATAATAAATGGTTCATTATTTACTTCAATCACTAATCCTTGAATCAAGTCATTTGCATCTACTTTTAACTTATCATAAAATACTATTTTCGTTATGGTTGAAAGTTCATTAGTTGGATATTGTTTTTTTGTTTTATTTATTTTAAAATTTTTCTTTATATCCTTGATTATTCTATCTGCTAATTCTTCTAGAGTTTCTCCATCCTCTATATAATATTCTAAATTATATACTTCTCTTTTATGTGCCATTTTATTTTCCTCCTACTCTATTAAATTCCATACATCATACAAATAATCTTTTATTTTTGTTAATATTTCTTCTTCAGTGTATATCGGCATACAACCAAATATACCTTCTTCATCTTTTTCAAAATTATTTTCAATCAATTCTTCTTCCGTATATATTTTACCTTTGTAATAGTACTTTTTCGTACTACGATAATCCTTCCCATTGTAAATTCTTTTATAGCAATCTTTAAAATTTTTTAAAGATTTATATACTTTATCTAAATTTAATATTAGTTTCATTTTTATTTTATCTTCTGTTTCATATACATATTTATTCATAATAACCTTCCTTTCTAATATTTGGTAGTGCACCCCAATTTGGGATGCACATACCCACTTTATAAAACTTTAGGTAACGAGGTGGTTAGACTTCTTATTTTGAAGTACGTAATCATCTGTTTTATAAAGCACTGGCTTAAGTTTTTACTTAATTTAAACCATTCAGTAGCTTTATGGTACCATTATGGCAAATCTATTTCAAAAATTTTGCCATTTAATCTAATTATTTCATTAGTTGTATTTTTTATTTCTTCACTGATATTTTTTAATTTATCTTTAATTTCATTTCTATCAATATTTAGCTTATATTCTAAGAAGTATGCACTTTTAGAATCTGTCATTCTTATCTTTTTATTTTCTTTACGCAAAAGAGCTTCATAATAATATTTTAACTTTAGGTTGTATTTATTTTCCACTGATGCTTGTTTAACGGTTCTGCCATCTTCTAGTCTTAGTTCGTTTTCTTTTTCGAACAATGTTCTTTTAAGGTAATTTATTCTGTTTGTTAGATCTTCTGTTTCCTTTAGTTTTTCTAACATTTTCTCTGTGTTATCCACAAGAATCGTAATTTTACCACTTAATTCTTCATTTACTTTATTAAATAAATATTCTTGACTACTAAATCTTACTAAATCTAGATTTTCTTCCTCCTCTCTAATTAAATTTCTTAACATTTGCATATTTGTTTTCATAATATTTCCTCCATTCGATAAATCAATTATACTAGAAAAGATGAATGATGTGGTCGTTTTAAAAGCGACATTTTTTGGCGACATGTTTTTGGCATATCTTAGGGAAAAATTGCAAAAAAAATACTGTTAAAGAACAGTTTTTAAAAAAGTTTCTAGCATTTCATTTACGATATACAAGTCATATATCTTTTTTTCTAAACAAAATTGGATGATTAAATCAAAATCTTGACTTTTGCTTAATGCATAACCAGCACTATTTAAAAGTTCATTTGCTTCATCTAGTGATAATTTTAAAACAAAACATAACCTTATAATAGTCTTTTTGTTTAGAATATAATCGTTGCATCTAATTTTTGAAAATAGTTTTCTATCGATGCCAGCTTTTTTGTAAATCATTGAATCCTTTAGCCCACTTTTATCAATATATAAAAACAGAAGACTAGAGAAGTTCGTAGATTTGTGTTGATGTAAGTATTTTGTTATTTCTGTTTTCATATTACCTCCAAAAGATAACAAAATTTTTAAATATTTTGTACCTTTTTTAATATGAATACTTAATCAACATGTAGTTATCAATTCTAAAACTTTTTTCTGAATTGATATAACCATTATAACACACATACGTTTGATACACAAGATATTTTTTTAATAAAAAATGCAATAGTTATTTTAACCTATTACATTTTTTATTTTTCTAGATATATATACGGGTAACAATAGTTACTATTTTTGTCTAGTTAATGTGTTTTGAGTTGTTAAATTATCTAAGAATTCTGAAATTATTTGCTCATTTTGATATATCATATTTATAAAATCTGCAAAATTAATGTTAGCTTCAAAAGTTAACTTTTCGTTATGTATATCTTCAAAAATGATAGTTGTATCAGAAAGTTCTGCACCGTATTTGACATGATAATTTCCATGAGCAATACAATTTCTTATGCTATTTATAATTGATCTTTTTATCAAATGAGCACTATTATTTTTTTCATACATGCATGCATTATTATATTCTGTATCACATTTTATTTTGTCTTGTAATTTAATTTGTTCTTCTTTCCTTAATTTTGATAGTGCTTGGTTGATACTAGATATTGCTTGATTGTTATTGCTTGCAAGTGCTTTATTTTGATTTTCCACTAATTTAGCTATTACTTTTTGTATGTTTGCGTATGCTTTATCAGCTTTTTGTTTTTGTTCAAGACATGTATCTACTGGGCTTTTATCTGTTGAATATAGTGTAACATTTAAATAGGATAAATCTAGTTTACTATAGTCTAATCCATTACTTGTTGCTTGTTGATATTCAAAATCATTTTTATATACGTCATCATTAGCATATGAAAATAGTGTTTGAAATAGTGTTATACCTGCATTTGTCAATTCCATTATTCCGCTCATAATTTGTTTGTCTTTTATCGTTTTTGAAACATAATTCATATCGACACTTTGAGCCTTGTATATAGTTTCTAGTAGTTCAAGATTTGATACTGATGCCATCGTTTCTTGTAATAAATTCTTAACACCAATTAAGTTTTCAATCATATATGCTATAAGTGTATTTTGATTTTCCAAATCAAATCCCTTGCAGTCGTTTACTAGAGCATCTGATATTACGTCATAATTAATATTTGTAATTGGTTTTCTTTCGTATGTAAAATCAAAAGTAGATGATGTAGCTTTTCTTAAATCTTCTAGTGCTTCTGAGGTGCATACAGTATTATATTTTCTACATTCTTGGTAAAGTCTTATTACATCTTTTTCTGTTAAATCTTTTCCATCTTTTCTTTTAAAATCCATGGTTATTTTTTTAGCATTTTTACACACATATTTTACTTCTGATTTAGAATTCATTGGATTACCTTTTGTTCTGGCTTTATTTAACATTATTGTTTGATAATGAAAATTCTTAGGTTCTTGTTTTTGTAGATATTTTGTCGTTAAACTTATAGTAAAGTTTACTAATTTATCAACACTTACATCAATTGTAGTGCCATTATCATCTAAGGTAAAAGTTATTTTGTTTCCACCATTTTTGATAAGATAATTACCATGAGCTAGTTTATCTCGAAGTGTTGCCACTAAATTTGGAGCAGTATCAAATACATAGTTATCTATTTCATAACCATTACTCACTTTTTTTGCAACTTTATTTACCGCATCTTCTAATTGACTTTCAAATATAAGTGATTTGTATTGATGAAACCCTACTTTTTCAACTATTTCTTCTTTTATTGCAAGCATTATGTTGGTAATAAAACCTAATCTTGCACAATTATAAAATTCTTCATCTAGGATATAGTCAACCTTATCATTATTATGTTGACGTTCTTCTACTAAAAACATTGTGTATGCTTTTGCTCCAGAGTAAAGACTCTTTATTGATTCTATTTTTTGATTATTCATTTAAAAACACCCCTTTGTATTGGGGAATATTTTATCATATTATTGTCATTTTGTCAAATTTTTCTTACCTTTATTGTATCTTTATCTGTAATTGTACCTGTTATTAATGATGAATTGGAGTTGTGATTTAATGTATTATTGTTTACTTTGTTTTCATCATAGTTTGCATAACAATATTTACAGAAATGTTTACAAGTGTTGTATACACCGATGTCTACCATTTCTACACAATTGCATTTTCCTCCTTTACGAGACTTCCAACTTTTATATTTATTACCCGTTAAGTAGTAAGCAAGTTCGTGAGATAGACAATCTTCTTTTATGAAGCCATATTCTGTTAAGTTTCGATCCTCAAAACATGTTTGAACTGTCATATTATATTTTTTAGCAATAGCACTAAAGTTAATTCCAATTTTTTCATAGTCTTTTTCTGTTAATGTTTTATATTGTAAAATATTTTGATTTTTTAAAACATTTTTATATTCATCAAGAAATGATATTATTATTTTATTAACATAGCCATTTAATAGTGATAAGAGTTTTTCAAATGCTTTGATGTGATATTCAATTGGGTATTTGTCACTTATGAAAATGGGGTCATACCTTATTGCTATGTTTTCTTTACCAATTTGTTTTGATATTTCTTTGACAGCTTCAATCACTTTCGTTTTTGAGGGGACTAATGGTTCAATGTCGTTTTTATATGGGGTTATTGTTACATGAAATAGAAATGGTTTTGGTATTTTATCTAAGTCGTTTACAATTGGAATTGGGTTTTTAGTACAGAATAAAATTAAATCAATATCATTAAAGTTGATTCTACTTACTAGGTTTGGATTAAATGGGTTTCTTACATCAACGAAGCCTTCATCTAATCTATTTAAAAACCATTGTGTATAAAATGCTATTATATCTGTTCTTCCACTTACATTTAATATCATAATAAATCACTTCAAATATTATAGTATTATTTGAGGGGATTTTTCAAGATGTAATTATAATATATGATTGGAATTTTATTTATGCTACATAAAAAGTCTTCTTTCCTAAACTAAAATATTTTTATTACTCCTCAAAATTAAAAAATAATTTCATTATGTTAAATTTCTTGTTAGTAAATATTTTATTAGTATAATTTAATTTTATATTTTCTTTAAATAATAATAATTCTTTTGATTTATTATTATTTTTAATATATATATTATTTCTTTTATATATTATATTAAATAATATATCTATATAAAAAGTGTTATTATTTAAATCTTTAAATTCTATATAGTCTGATGAATCTATTTCTTCATTTGTTAATTTATTATATATATCAACATTTTTATGTAATGTAACACTTTTTATATTACATATGTCTATATTTTCTTCATCACTATCATTACATGCATATAATATTTTTTCTTTTGTATTATTTGTTTTTGTAATTTGTAAATTATCATTATTTGACATATCTATACCATTTGTTATATCCAGTATTATATAAGGCACTTGATTTACATCAAGTATTAATACGTCAATGGTATTACCATAAGACATTATATTCTTAATAAAACTTAATTTAGTTACTTTATTTATTTTTTTATTAATATACTTAATATTATTAAACCATTCTTTTAATTTTTCATTTACATTACCTTTGTTATATTTTACATTATTTTTGTATGCATGATAAATTAATTTACATAATTTATCATTTTCTACTTCTTTTTCTAAAATAGTTTTGTCTTCGAACTTTATCCACCCTTCTTTTTCTAAATCTTTATATTTCATAATATAATCCTTCCTTTCGGGAATGATTATATCATGAGTTTTTTATTATTTGGGAATTTTATTTGCATTTTTTGAAAAATTTGATCTATATTTACGTTATTTATTACTTTTTATACTGAAATTGGTATTATTGCCTTAACGATTTCTTCAATACATTGCATTATTTTATCATAATCAATGTTCTTTGCATATTCATACTTTTTCTTGTAAGAATCCCACCTATTTTTAATAATTTCACTATCTTTTAATATAGCTATGGCTTCTTCAATATTTCCAGTATAATTTCTTTTTTTAAAAGTTTTATCTATAGCTTTATGTAAATCATTAAAATTTACATTGTTCCATCCTTTTGTGTATATTAAATATAAATCATAATAATCTCTTGTTCTGCTATTGGCTTCTGCTCTTCTTAAAATTGTTTCTAGCTTTTCTGCAATTACAGTTTCAATATTGTATGACCATATATTTATATATCTATCTCCTAATATTGGAAGATACTTATACACAATTGGTTTAGGAGTGATTGGATCTCCTGTTGCTATATCAATTTGAAAATTTTCTCTAATTGTATCCACTTTGACATTTAAAACAACTCTAAAGCCCCCATATTGATCTTCTTCACGTATATTACTAATCTCCACAAAGTTTATTAAGGCTCCATCATTAATATCTATCGAAATAATTGATTTAATCATCTCTTCAACATTTTCTTTGGTAAAATTAGTATCTTTAATTGCAGTGTCTATATCCTTGGTAGATCTACTTTCTAATCCAAATAACGTACTTAAATAAAATCCACCTTTTAAAATAAAATTATCACGATACTTGCTTACTGCTAATCTTTCTATAAATCTATCATACATATAAAGCCTAAGCAACGTGTTAAATTCAATATTTTTCTTTACTGCAATATTTTTCAATTTATCTTTAACTTACATACTATTCATACATCATGCTCACAAAATCCATAACTTTTTCTTTTATGCCAAACATTTCAGCATACTTAGATAGTTTAATTAGATCATTGTCCTTTCTTTTAAGATATTCTTTTATTGCATATTTTACATGTTCAAAATCCATTCTCTTTTTAGAACGAATTATATCACATATACACCTTTCTATGTCATATGCTTTTACTTTATTACCTTGTGGTGTTTCAACTTCAGTAATTCCAACATTGTAAAACTTATCATCTACGTAAAAAACGTTGTGTTTCTTTAGCTTTGGATTATTATATTTTTTTGTGACAGTAATATCAAAAGAACCATCTGGTGCTTTAATTGAAAGATTATGAAAATAAAGTGCAGTCATGTGTGAATAAATTATTTTTGGTGTACTTACACTAAGTACATAATATATATCCTCAATCTTAGCAGAATCTATATATATTCCCTTAGCAACTTTTTCTATCATATTTCTTTTAGTCATAATTGATAGATAATTTCTACTTATATCAAAATTTTCAAGTTCTTTTGTGGTAATATATCCATTATTTCTTTCCATAAGTTTTTGAATGATTTCTATATTACTTTCATTTATAAATTCCTCTTTTGTCATAAAATCCATAATTTTGCCCCTTTGTTCATTCATACGGATATTATATCATTTATCCGTATTATTGTCAATGCATTTAAAATTGATAAATTAAGAATTTATGTTTTATATTTAGTATTAACTTGCTAAATAGTCATTGATTTTAAATAAAAAAATAGAGCTCCATCCTAATAATGGTGCTCTTGCAAAAAATTTTTGTTTTTTTCTAACATTAATAATTTGTTGAAAAGTTATTTATTTAAAATTTTTTCAACAGTTTCATCAATAGTTAAATTTGAACTATCTAGTATATAAGTAGTATCATAATTACAATCAATGAATTCTTTTAATAGTATTAGACTTCTTTCATGCATTCTACAATCTTCTGGTCTTAATAAGTCTCTTTCCATTATTGTTTTTTCATCTACTAATAAACATGTAAATGATATATCATAATCTTTGAATTCTTTTTTTAATTTTTCTAATTCTTCATTTTCAATTATATAATTAAATACTACATCATATCCATTTTCTAAATATGATTTTATTAACATAATACAGTTACTCCAAAAAAGGTTTAATGGAGCATCAGGGTACCAAGGTTTTATTCTTCCACCTACAAAGAAGTTATAGATTGTGTCTCCTTCAATAACTACTGATTTTGCTAATTTTTTTCCTATTTCATAACTAATAGTACTTTTTCCTACTCCAGCTGGACCTGTTATAATATATAATTTATTCATTTTAAGTTTCTCCTATTTCAAGGCATCACACTATTTATTTATCATAGTGTGATTTACTTGATTATAATTATTTGTAATTCTATTCATTTAAATCACACTCCTTTCATTAAAATTACAATTTAAGTATATCATAAAAGTTAGTGATATAAAATAGATTTTGTTAAATAAATTAATATATAAAATTTAAATTTGTTATTAAAGCGGGAATTAAATATTTAATTCAGTCATTTTTTCTAAATTTGTGTACCTAAAAGTGTACCTAAAATCACTCAATAGGCTCCAAACCCTTTAAAACAAACAAAAATAAGAGCTTACGCTCTCTTCAGGTGGTATTTGTCACTTATAAAAATAGAGTCATACCTTATTACTATGTTTTCTTTACCATTTTGTTTTGATATTTATTTGACAGCTTCAATCACTTTCGTTTTTGAAGGGACTAATGGTTCTATATCACTTTTATATGGGGTTATTGTTATATGAAAAAGATATGGTATTTTTATTTTATCTAAGTCATTTATTATTGGGATTTGGTTTTTGGTGCAGAATAAAATTAAATCAACATCATTAAAGTTGATTCTACTTACTAAATTAGGATTAAATGGGTTTCTTACATCGATGAAGCCTTCATTCAATCTATTTAAAAACCATTTTGTGTAAAATGCTATGATGTCTGTTCTTCCACTTACAAATAAAACCATTATTTTTACTCATTAGTAAAAGTGGTTTATAACTGGTTCGCTCAAGGCAGATACATAAATGATTTGGATCATCAAATATGGGATCAATATCAGAATTGTGAATATGACCATATAGATTTATTTTATCTTTATCTACATTTATTGGTTCATGGGTTAGAATATAATTATCAAGTAGGCATTTCTTGCGATATACTTCAATAAAGCCTAGTTCAAGGTAGTAATTTCTACCTAATTTTTTATCATGATTACCCATTATTAAATATTTTTGACCATTTAATCTATTAAAAATTTGTTTTAATTCTTCTTTAGTTCCAAAGCCAAAGTCTCCGAGATGATAAATAATGTTATCATTTGTTACAGAGTTATTCCAATTACTAATTATTGCTTCATTCATTTCTTCGACATCTTTGAATGGTCTACGGCAATATTTAATTATATTTTGTGATTAAAATGTGTGTCTGATGTTACAAATATATTCTATTATCCCTTCTTTAGTTAATGAAATACACATCTGTTATCATTTTGTCAATATAATGTTGTAGATTTCATTAATAAATGGACTACGTTTAGTTATATTTTTATTAACTAAGAGATAGACATTGTTTTTAGTTCTGGTTAGTGCAACATAAAATAAACGACGTTCTTCAGCAAATGCTATTTTTTCTTGATACCATTTATTTTTAAATATTTCTTTTAACCAAAAGTCTCCGTAGTTTGATTTAGGAAAATTATTATCTAGACCAATTATAATTACTTCATCACTAGTTAATCCTTTTGATTTATGAATAGTCATGCCATCAATGTCAATATCGTTGTAACCTGCGAATTTTATTTTTGTTTCAACCTCATCAATGAATGTTTTTTCATCAAATAAAGAATCAATTATTTTGTTGGTTCTACCTAGTATTAAAATGTGACTGTTTTTATTACTTTGGTTTATTGCTAATATTAATTCTTTTAATTTTGATACTTCTTCGCCATCATCAAACATTACAAACTTTATTGGGTTGGGATTTTCTTTATCAGATATTAAAATCTTTTTAATTTGTTCATCATTTTTCATAACAAACTCACTTGAATACTTGATTAATTCTTTACTATTTCGATATGCTTTTCTAATTTTTAAAACTTTGGCAGTTGGAAAATATGATAAAAAGTTATATACGTATTCAATTTTTGAACCTGTGAATGAAAATATTGATTGCCAATCATCACCTACTGCAACTATTTTAGCATGATTTTTATTAGCAACATTTTTTGTTAAGATGTAACGATCTTCAGATATATCTTGATATTCATCAATAATTATATATTTGAAATTTAAATCTGTGTTATTATCAACATTATTTATATATAAGTTAGCATAGTATATCATGTCAGCAAAATCAAATCCATAGTTTTCACTTCCATATAACTCTTTTTGATAATAGATATAAAATTCATTTATATACTTAAATTGTTTTTTACTCATTTCTTTTTCTTCGATTGATGCTGTTTTTTTGATATAGTTATCCACTTCTTCAATATAGTTTTTTCTTTTATTTGATGATTTAATTTGGTCAATAATTGAATATAATAAATCACGATATGGATACATTTGAGATGTTTCGTTATTATCAAGTATTTGGTTGTATATTTCTATATCTGTTTTAGGTTTTAAAGTAAATCCCATTTTTGTTAGTTCACTTGCTAGTGTTTTTTCTAAATCCTCATTTTTTTGATAGTCTATTTTAATGAATTTATTATGATGTTTATAGTGGTATTCTTCTTTTAGTTTTTTTATTTTTTCATACCTATTTAGTTCATCACTTTTGTATGTTGATAAACCAAAGTATTCAATATATACTGGTTCTCCGCCGAGATTAAGGGTAAAATCAGGTTTATAAGTTTTATTATCAGGCATTAATTCTTCATAGACTTTTTCATATACATAATCAATGTTATTTTTATATAAGAAATTTGCAATTATAGCTTCACCTTTTGATTTAACTAATTCATTGTTAATTGTATATATTACCTCGCTATTTATAGATTTATCTATTCTTTCTTGTAACCATTTTGTTAAATCTGGTATTTCTTTTAATTTATCTTTTTTGTAATTTATGAAGTATTCATCAAATGTTTTATATTTATCATAGTTTTTTTGAAAGTAATCACCGAATAGCCATATTTTTTTAACAGTGGTAGAATTAAATAACAAAAGTAGCTCTTTGACTGTTTCTTTATTTGGAAATATTTCTTCTTTAAAGTATTTTAAAAATATGTTGTTGCGGGTGTTTTTGTCAACTGCAAAACATTTGTGATTTTTAAATATTTCTCTGATATACATGAAACCTAGAGAATGAAATGTTGTTACTTTAGCTGGTATGTCAAAATCAATTACTATTCTTTTTTCTAGTTCTTCGGTGGCTTTTTTGGTAAAACTTATAGCTAGTATTTCACTAGGATTTACTTTTTTTATGTCAACAAGATATTTTATTTTTGATGCCATAGTTGTTGTTTTACCTGTTCCTGCTCCGGCGATAATTAGAGAATATTCTTCATCGGTAAGTATTGCTTTTTGTTGATCTATATCAAGTTTTATATTTGAATCAATGTCTTTATACATATTTTCAAAATAATCATGATACTTGATCAAATCATTATTTATTACTTCTTCATTGTATTTATCTATATCAAAATTATATGGTAATATATTAGAATCTTCTTCCTTAGTTTTAAGATATAAATACTTAGAAATATATTCTTTATTATTTAGTTTTTTTATAAATTCTTCTTTCATATGCTACACCTACTTTAGTATATTATAACATAGGGATGTGTTTTTTTGTAGAAAAAAGAAGAAGATTATTCTCCTTCTAAATTGTTATTTGTTATCATGTAAATATTTTATTATATCTGATATAACCTTTTCTTGATATCCAACTGTATTTGTCTTTTTTATCATTTTTGTTATTTCTTGCAGTGGAATTGATGAAACATTGTCTAATATTTTTATTCTTGAAGGATTTATTTTTTTATCAGACTTTGACTTTTCAAATAGTTCTTCATTATATAGAATTAATTCCAAATTAGTATATTTTTGCTTTAATTTATCTGCAATTAGTAATCCTTCTGGGTCATAATCACCATGATATAAAAATACATGATTTTCAAATTTATCCAATAATTCATACAATGCTGCATTTGGATTACCTCCACCAATTATAATTCCATAATTTGTATCAATTTTTGTTATATAATCTAATGGTGATGGATTTTCTATAATTAATATTTTATTATTTTTACTATTAACTTTTGTTAAATTTATAATATTATTAATATTTAATATAACCGGTTCTTTTTTATTAGATAAAATGTTTAAATAGTCTTCTCCCCACAAGTTGTAAGTAATCACAAAATTAGAGTATGAATCAGTTACTATATTATTATTTTTTAAAACATTAATTTTTTGAGTTCTATTTTTAGGAACGTCTTCATTATTTAATTGTGATAAAAACTTAATTAACAAATTTGATGATTTTGTTTCTAAATCAAAGTAATGTGGATTCTTGGTAATATCTGTAGAAAATACACTTAATAACGTCGGAACATTGGGAATATTTAAAAGTGCTAAACAAACATTATTTAGTAATTCTTCATTCTTGTTTATATAATTTATTATTTCTTTTTCAGGCATTTTAATAAGAATATCCATTATAGAAGTCTCTATATATTTAGAAATAAACTCATTGTATTTTATTAAATTTTCTTTGGTTATATTTTCTCTTATAGTTTTTTTAGAAATAATATTGCCATATAGATGGTTAAGTATATCTTCTAAAGAGTGTGAGCTGAATCTTGTTTTTGATATTCCTGTTCTTATATCATTTATTTTTATGACATTTATTTCATTTTGTTTTAGATATTTACCATTTCTTATTAATTTTTCGATTTCTATAACTTCTTCTTTGGTTTTAGGTATAATTTTTATTGTTCCACTTAATTTTGAAGTTTTATAGTATTTTTCTTTTAATGCATCGAATAGTTGCTTTAAATTTTTATTTTCAAAATATTCTAAATTCAATTTTGATACTCACTTTCATCATTAATTAGCAATCTTTTATGTCCATCCCATTTATACCTTAAAACACTTACTACATCTGAAGATGATAAATGGTGCAATTCGCAAATTGATAAACTCTTTATCGTACTATAGTCTCCCCATAGAATTTGACTTGTTAAAACATAATCAAGATTTAATTCATCTAGTATTCTGAATGAATCTTCAATATTTATGTCATCTACACCTGCAAACGCCTCATCAAGTGCTACAATTCTTGGGGCATCCTTTTTAGCAGAATTAAACTTTGCATTTATTCCCGCAAATAATGGAATATACATTGCAATTGCTTTTTCTCCACCACTAAATTTTGAAAATTCTTTGTCTGTCAATTCTCTTTTATCACCATTATTTCTTTTAAAGAACAACTTAAATTGAAACCATTTTCTGTAATCTAAAACATCTCTGATTATTTCGACATAGTTTTTTTCTAATTCATCATATTTTTCTTCCTCTTGAGCTATTTTACTTCTAAAGTGTTTTACAATTTTTTCATTGTCTTCATCAGTAATGCTACTAGCTGATCCTTCAAATATAGAAACCACTTCATTTGTATCCATTTCATCTTCTGCATCTTTTCCTTTACCTACCCAACTTATTGAGAAGCTTAAACCACTTGAAGTTTTCATTTTTTCCATGATTTTTTTAACTTCCTCAACCCAGATTTTACTTGAACGTACTTTTTCACGAATTGTATCTCCGACATTGTTTAAAAGCAAATCTTTAAATAGTCTTCTATCTTCATTATTTAATAAATTCTTTGTTTCTTCTAATCTTATAGATAAAGTATCACTTAATTCTAATAAATTTAAATTTAATCCTTGATATTTAAATCCTAAATCCGTTCTTTTAGCATTTATTAATATATTTTTGATTTTCTCTTTAGAATTATCATCTTTTATATCCTTATAATAATCTTCTTCCATTTCTAAGTTATCAAATTTGTATATTTTTTTACCAGCATAATTTTGCAACTTATATAAATAGTCGTTTATTCTATCATTAAAATTATCATTGGCATCATTAATTGCTTTGAACTTTTCAAGTTTGAAGTTTTTAAACCATGATTTTATATCTGTTAATTCATTTTTATAACTACTATAGCCAAGGTTATATTCCTTTTTAAATATATCATATAAGCAATCTGTTATTATCTTTTCATCTTTTATCGATTGCGTTTTTGTATTAATTGTACTTTCAGTAATTTCAATATCTTTTTCTGCACGAATTAGTTTTTCTTTTTTGACATCCTTATCCTTTTCTATAAAAGATATTCTAGTTTTAATCGTTTCTAATTTTTGCTTTAAATCCTTGTATTTATCCTGATTTATCTCTTCTTCATTTATTTTGATTTCTTTTTGATAATAATTTATTTTTGCCTCATTTTCAGTTAATTCATCTTTTAATATTTCTAAATCATTATAAAGGCTTTCTTCTCTGTTTTGAAAAGAATTTTTAGAGTCATTCAAGACGTCAATATTGTTATTACAATATCTCATTGAAGTAATTTTGCTTGATAATTCATTTAATGAATATTCAGCGTTTTTAATTATTTCAACGCTTAAATCACCATTATAATTTTCTTTTTTTTCAAAGATATTTGTTTCTATTTCCTTTATTATTTTGCTTATTACTTCAATATCCTTGTGATATGTCAAGATAGAATTTCTTGTTAGTTCAATATCAAAATTTATTTTTTGTAATTCAATAATATATTTTTCATAATTAGAATAATTGACATTAATATTTTTTTCATTACTTAATATGTTCATGTCTTCATTAATATTTTCCAAATTTTTAGTATATTTGCTTATTAAAGTGTCTGTTTCTTCTATTTGTTCAATAATGTTTTTTTGAAGACTTTTCAAATACTCTTCTTGAATATTTTTGCCAATGTATTTTAATTTATAATTATCATCACTTGTACCTTGAATTATTCCCATTTGATATTTTCCGTTTTCTGATATGAAAGTTTCGCCAGAATCAATGCTTATACTATTTAACACTTGGATTGTTTCATTTTCGTATTCTTTATCTATTATATCAAAATATTTTATTATGGAATTATCAACTTGTTTTAAGTTGCCAAATGTTTTTATTGATAATGATTTATTTTTGAATATAAGTGTGTGCAAAATACCTAATGAACGAAGTGAATCTTCAAGTAACTTGCGCGTATTTAAATCAACGTTTGTTTTAAAATCAATTAATTCATATAAATATTTTCCTTTTATTCCTTGACTTTCTAGTTTATTTTTCTTTTCACTTTCATAAACATATTTATCAAAAACATTTTTTGTATCTTCTAATTCTTTTGATAGTATTTCTTTTTGATATTCGTTTTCTCTAATATTATTTTCTGTTATATTTTTACTTTTTAATAAATTTTCTAAAATAAAATTATATTTACTATTTACAATTGTTTCAACTTGATTCTTAGTGTTAATATCTAAATTAGTAATTATCTCTTCAATTTTTGATACATCTTCTTTTGTTAGAGTTAAAACTTTATTATTTTGCATTTGGGCGTATTTATCAACAATAGCATTTGCTTCATCAATTAATAGTCTGGAGATTTTATTTGATTCTATATTTTTGTTTTTTATGTCATTTTCACTAATACTTATTTCATTAAATAATTTATCTACTTTTAACTCCTCAGCATATTTCTTTTCCGCTAATGATTTAATATTTTTTATTATTATCTTTTTGTTTTCTATTGTTTCATTTATACTTTCCTCATTTAAGTTTATATCACTAAATCCAGTATCTTCGATTAGACATTCAATAGTTTCTTTGATTTCATTTAGTTCTTTATTATTTTTGTATATTTCATCTTCAAGTTTTTGAATATTTTTTGTAGTATCTTTTAATTCATTTTCTTTATTTAATATAGAATTTTCTTTTTCTATAATTTTTGTTTTAATCTCTTGCAATTGTATTTCCAACTTTTTTTGTGATTCTAACAATGTATTTAAATCATTATCTGCAAGTTTATTTTCACTTTCTTTTAAAGAATTTAATTCTAAATCATATTCAATTAATATTTTTTTACTTTCTTCAACTATTTTTTTTAATTCACTTAACTTGTCATTTAAAATCTTTAATTCTTCTTCATGTTCATTTAATTCTCTTTTGCTTTTTAAATAATCATTGCATTTATGATAAAGTATAATGTTACTATAATCATGGAAATTATTCTTTAATAGATTTATAACTTTGTTTTCTTCTGTTAAATCATCTATCGTTTCCTTATATTTATTCATACTTTCTATTGAATCGGAGATAGTTTGAATATCTTTATCTGGAATGGGTTCTAAAACACCAGAAAGTATATCAACTAAGCGTGTTGGTTTGTAATCTTTTGATAATTTTGGACTACGAAGTTGAAGCATTAAATTAATTAATTCACTATACATTGAATTATTTTCAAAACCAAATAAAAGTCTATTTACCATGCTCTTATATTCTTTAATTGATGTTACAAATTCCCCACCTGTACCAATTTCATATTGACATTCTTTTTTTGTTAATGGTATTTTTCTTAAATGATCTTTGTAAAGCATAAATCCATCTTTTACTCTCCTGTTGTCAGTAATAGCAAATCCCCAAAAATCGACGTTTCTATTTCTTACTGCTTTTAATCCAATGCCTATGGTTAAATACTTATTCTCACTTTTTTTGTAAAATTCCATGTAAAGATAACTAGTTGATTCATTTGTATCACTGTCAATTGGTAATACATAGTCTTCTATTTTACGATCTCTCGAACCGAATGTGTCAAATCTTTCAGGATTTTTATTCCCATCAAAAAGAAGTGGAAAAAACGATACCATTGTAACTGATTTTCCCGAACCATTACTTCCACGAAGCAATAATTTTCCATCGCAAAAATAAAACTCTTCTTCATCATATAACCAATAGTTTAATAAACCTATTTTATTAATTTTATATCTATCCATTTAGCCCTCCAAATCTAGTGTTAAATATTCAAAATTATTAACAACACTTTCTTCTTTCTTAAAGTATCCTTCAAAAAAATAACAAATTGGATAAACTTGTACGTAATTTTCAGTTATTTTTATTAATTTGAAAGATTCCATGTATTTCATTATTTCCTCATCAAACTTATATGTAGGCAAATCCCTATATAGCTTTGAAAAATAATCTTTATATTCATTAAATACCTTTTCTAATATCAATTTAAATTGTTCTTTTGGTATTAGATTTTCAACTTCTTGATTGTTTAGCTCTGCACATACCAACAAAACTATGTCTGTTATACTCTTGTTTAAATCTGGAAACAATTCACTATTCCTATTATCTGGCATGCTAACTAGAGCCTCATCTTTTGCTAAAATCAATTCTCCATCTAAAAATTTTGATACATCATTTCCAATGCTATATCTAATATTTTTTATATAATTTCTTGCATCTTCAGTTAATTCTGGTAGGTAAAGATGCGGATAAAAGAATAAACCTCGATAACTTATTATCTTTTTATAATCTTTTTCATCAATAGTTTTCTTTTCTTCTTCCAAGAAATCAGAGGGAGTATAACAATTAAACACATTAAACTTGAAGTTTCTTACTACATAGTGTGATAATGTTGTATTTTCATATAATGCTTCACTTAATTCATTGTCTGCAAAACTTTCATCATTTCCATCTCTTAATCTTATTATTCCAACTTTTTCTGCATATTTTAAAACATCTACCAAACTTTTACGATCTTTATATTTTGTCCAATCTGGTTTATTGTTACCTTCAAAACTTGATAATATATTGGTTGTATAATCAGTAAAATTAGATAATATAAATTGCTCATCTAAACCCTTATCTTGTAAAAATAATAATAAACACATATATAAAACATAATCAAGTTTATTATCGAATGCTTCTATTTTAAATGTTGAATCAATTGAAATTGGAAGTTTTTCAAGCTTAATAATTTTGTTATTTGCTATTATGTCACATCCAAGTTTTCCAGATATTTCTCTTAATTCTGTTAAGTTTGATTTAATTTTATAATATTTTTCTTTTTGAGTGGTTTTAGATATCCACAAGTTGTTAAGTAAATAACTCATTTCTTCATTAATATTATTTTCCATCTTTACCTCCGAATTCTATTAAGAAATCTGGCATTTCAAGCATTCCATCTTCACTATCAAGTTTTACATAATCATTACTTTGTTTTGTAACTTTATATAATATCCCATGTTCTCCATCCATTACATAATCATTACTTTTTATTCCAGCAGTTATTAAACTTAAAATGAATCTTCTTTCAAATCTACTGACTTTTCCTAATGATTTAATCTCTATTTTACCATTATCAATATATCCACTTAATATTTCTTTTTCTTTGTTTCTTATACTCATAATTTCATTTAGCTGTGCTTGCTTTGCTAAACTTTTATCAATTATTGGTTTCTTTTCTACTCTTTCTTTTATTTTTCTGCTATGACTTTTAAGTTCAATAGAAACATTTTCTAATTGTTTAACATCATAATCAATTGATTCTGTTGATTTTTCAATTTTGCTTAAATGTTTTGTGTTTATTAAACCGAATATATGTGGACACAATAATTCTATTTCTTCAAGGGTATCTGATTTACAAAGAAGTCCTAAAAGATGTTTGTACTCTTCTTTTCTGTTAATACTGCTTGCTTGCATTTCCATGATAGCAGAAACATTTTTCATAATTTTATCTATTATATCATTTATTGCTTTTTTTAATCTGCTACTTTCTGATATACTTCCGTCATTCTTAAACCAATGAATTATACTTCTCCATTTTCCCTGATTAATTTCTCGAAGATAATTATAATCAAAGTCTGGTTCCATGTTAGGTATATTTTTTTGATACTCAATTAAATTATCCATTAGTGTTTCTTCAAAATTTTCTGGTAATTTTTCAATTAAATCTACAATTTTTAAATTATTTAATTGAAATCCACTTATAAATTCACGTAAATATTTAATTACTTTTTCTTTATATATTATGAAACTTTCCTTTTTCATTAAATCTTCAGTTTTAGCTTCATGAAAAGTCTTTAAAAAGCTTTTGTAGTTTTCATTCATATTAGTAAATTGATAGTTTAATTCTTCAAAACAATCATGTATATCATGTGAACTACTTAATGTTGATATTTTGGTAATCAAATTTCTTAGTTTTTCAAAAATCTTCGGTTCTAGTGATGATGTTTTTACACTAATAGTTTCTAGATAACTTACAAATCTTTCGATTTCTATAGCATAATCAGTCATTTGGTATCTGAATCTTCTATTTTGAAACTCTTTTACTGTCATAACATTTTCCGTATCTTGAAAATATGTAAGGTTTCCCCATGAATATAATTGTGTTAAATCTGATTCACATAAGTCTAGCGTATAATTTTCAAAGCCTTGCATATTTTTAAGTTCGTTAAAAATATCTTCCTTAAATAGCCAATAATTTAATTTCTCATAATTTTCAAAAAATATTCGCATAATAGGACGATATCTATCAGTATTTTCTACACTTAAATACTTTGTTTCTGTTATTTGTTTTGTTAATTTACTGCTTAATTCCATATTTTCCCTTTTCCTTGCTAATTATAATACATTATTTTGCTTTCTTTTGCAAGGATTTTCTTCAATTGTAGAATAAATCTATTTCTTGCAAATCAATAAATAGTGAATTTACTATTTTATTCTACATATAATATAAATGACATCATATTTACATTTATCATTTGACAATAATTCGTAAATATGGTATTATGTTTATAGCTCAGATGCCAAGTTGCATTCCAGAGGTCAGGCGATGTCGTAACTAGTTTACTGCATCGTCTTTAATTTTGGAAATATAATTTTCATAATCTTTTTTGTAATTATATAATTTATAGGTTTTGTCAATATAAAACGAAGTAACTAATTTCATTCTTTTTCCTTCATCTTCTAATACTACCATATATCTGTTTTCTTCTGAAAATAAATGATATCTTTTTTTATTTTTAATTTTTTTAATAAACATCTTTACTTTGCATGAATATTCGCAATTATAGCAATGATTGAAATTTTCTATTATTTGTCTTGGATACCTTATTCTTTTTGCTCTTTCAAAATTAGGATAGTTTTTTTTATCACCACATAAAACATGAAAAAACGTATCAGATTTTCCATTCTGACTTTTATTAAAATCTAATACTACTTTTTTACCCAAGAAAAAAACTTCATGTTTAATAAAATCTTCTTCCATTATTTTATACAATTCTTCTTCATACTTTTGATAATTATCATGATTTAATACTTCTGGTGCTTCGTGCAATTCTGGTATGCATCTACAATTTTTATTCATATGGTTCCCATACCATAACATTAAATTTTGTTTTACTAAAAGCTGTTGTATCGTCTATTCCATCTATGACATTGTCTTTTATCAAATCTATTACTTTTAGTTTTGGAGTACTTGTATTAAGACCATTTTTATTATATTGCATTGCACCTGTTAATACATCTGCTAGTTGAAGAATATAGCTTTCATTTGATCTAATTGGTTGTATTTTGACTATTGTTTTTTCATTTGTATCTTTTAACTTAATTCTTAAAAATTTTGCTACATTTTGAAAATTGTGATATGAATTAGTATCCTTTATGTCCGGATATATTTCATATGAATTATCTGGATCTATAAAATATCTTAACATAGCATAGTACATTTTATGATACCATTCATCATGAGTCTGATGATATTTTTCATGATTTAGTATTCTTTTATCGCATATTACTGCTCTATACTTTAATTTTGGATTAACAAAAAAATACTTTATTAAATCTTTATAAAACTCTATAGTAGAATTTGAAATCTTTGTCCACTTTATTTCTGAAGTGGGTTTTAATCCATATTCTTTTTTTAGTTTTTTAATATACTTTACAACATTGTTGATTTCTTTTTTAGGACAATAAATGGCTCCTAAAACCATATAGTTTTTTTTATCGTTTTGCATATGACAACTTTCATCGCAATAAACTTTATATTTCATAAAACCTCCATTTTTAAAAACAACACAAATTTTCAAATTGATAATTTTTGTTGTTTCCGTTAGTTCTTATAATAACATATTTTGAAGTTTTTTCAAGTAGTTTTCTATTAAAAATGACATCTATTTTGGTGTCTTCTATTATTGAACACCTTATATTTATCCTTGTTATTTCAAATATTCATTTGGTGTTAGTCCATTTATGGCATCGGAAGGCATATCATCCATGGCTGGCTCAAGCAATTTTAGTACTTCTTTGGCTAATTTTTCATGTCCATCGCTATGTTTTTCGATTAAATTCCTTATATAATCTCTATTGCCATTTATCAGTGCAACTAAAAGTACTTTTTCTTTTATATATGCACCAAATGCACATATACCATCTAATTTATCATATAATTTTTTTACTGTTTCTTTTTTAGTATTAAGACCTTTTTAAAATATTTCCTTATATTCTTCTGGTGTTAGTGATGATACTCCTTTAAATGTATAGTATTTTTTTTCGTCTTTAAGTGTATCAAAATAATCCATATAATATACATAATATACTTGTGTGAATTTTTCTTTAAATCTTAAGTTGTATTCATTATTATAATATACATAATATTTTATCATTACGTTATTGTCTAGCTAGTTTCGTATTTCTTTTTCGGATAAATTTAATATTTTTGATGTTTTGGATACTAAGTCATCCAATTAGGATATTCCATTAACCCTTAGATATCCTAATATTACTTCATTAATTCTATCATTTTCTTTAACTATTTTGGGTTTTACCATTTTTAAAGCTTTTTCTACACTTTCTTTTACTTCTTCAAAAACATGTAATTTACTTTCATATAAACCAATTAATAATTTATCAGAAAGATTACGACGTTCCCAATAATATTTTTCATCAAATAAGTTATCTTCATTATTTAGAACCTTCTTTAAAAATTTAAGTTCTCTTTCTGTACATATTTCAAGTATATTACTTGGATTACTATAAAAATTTTCTACTTTCTTAAGCATTTTTTTACCAGTTATATTTTCATATTAAAGTGGATTATCAACTATTCTACTATAAGTATTATATATTAATACTTTAGCTGTTTGTTTTAGATGTTCTTCCATTTTCATTTTATTTCGTCTTACCTTTATATTTCTTTGTTAACTTTATTTTAACATATTTTTTTAGTGAATAGTTTGATTTTCTTTATCTCTGATGTTTTTTTTGATTATTTACCTTATTTATTATATTAATCATTGATTTTCTATCTCTTTATGTTTTCTTTAATATAGTTTATACTTAAATTATTAGTAATTCAATTATTTTTTGCTATTAATTATGTTTGATATATATATAACCATTTTTTATTGAATTATATAAAAAAAGAAGTGTTAAACTTCTCTTAAAATTGGAATTTTTCAGTACTTTTATTAAGAATAAACCATAGCATGACATCCTTGTCAATAAAGATACAGATTTTAATTATTGGTTATTTAAAGATGTCATAGTATTAAACAATTTCACGATTATTTAATTTAACATAAAAGTTTTAATACCATTAAGGATGTCATAGAACTAAAACCTCTTTCCATAATTCAATATAACCATAATAGTTTTAATACCATTAAGGATGTCATAGAACTAAAACATCACTTCGCAAGACTGTTATCCCTGTGTAGTTTTAATACCATTAAGGATGTCATAGAACTAAAACAATTATGATGTAGATGTAATAGCTACAAGTGTTTTAATACCATTAAGGATGTCATAGAACTAAAACACTGTTTCAATGATTTTAGGTTTTTTTACCGTTTTAATACCATTAAGGATGTCATAGAACTAAAACCACGAACAACGAAAAATCAAGCATTTTTGAGTTTTAATACCATTAAGGATGTCATAGAACTAAAACATTTTTCTTTTCCTCCTCATTTCTAGCATTGTTTTAATACCATTAAGGATGTCATAGAACTAAAACGATATGAGCAATATAGTAATAAAATTATTAGTTTTAATACCATTAAGGATGTCATAGAACTAAAACTAGTCCGTTCCACTATGAAATGCATTTGTAGTTTTAATACCATTAAGGATGTCATAGAACTAAAACATTCAAAACGTTGTAATTGGTGTTTTAAGTGTTTTAATACCATTAAGGATGTCATAGAACTAAAACGTTGATGGTTGTTTTTGTTGGCTTGCATTTGTTTTAATACCATTAAGGATGTCATAGAACTAAAACGAGTTATATATCACATTTAAATTAACACGTGTTTTAATACCATTAAGGATGTCATAGAACTAAAACTTTAGATAAAATATGTGTAAAAATTGGTCAGTTTTAATACCATTAAGGATGTCATAGAACTAAAACAAGAGCAGAACCCGTAATCGTTTCCATAATGTTTTAATACCATTAAGGATGTCATAGAACTAAAACAAACTTTTTTTAATAACAATATAACTTGCTGTTTTAATACCATTAAGGATGTCATAGAACTAAAACAAACTTTTTTTAATAACAATATAACTTGCTGTTTTAATACCATTAAGGATGTCATAGAACTAAAACAATCTCAGCATTTTTTGCACCTCCGATGTAGTTTTAATACCATTAAGGATGTCATAGAACTAAAACGCACCTACATTATACCAGGTATTCCGCAATGTTTTAATACCATTAAGGATGTCATAGAACTAAAACTCTAACATAGGCGCTAAGAAACTTCCTAATGTTTTAATACCATTAAGGATGTCATAGAACTAAAACGAGTTATATATCACATTTAAATTAACACGTGTTTTAATACCATTAAGGATGTCATAGAACTAAAACTTTAGATAAAATATGTGTAAAAATTGGTCAGTTTTAATACCATTAAGGATGTCATAGAACTAAAACACTGCTAGTGTTGTTGAACCTTATATTACTGTTTTAATACCATTAAGGATGTCATAGAACTAAAACACTAAAATCAAAGGTGTAAAAAGTTCATTAGTTTTAATACCATTAAGGATGTCATAGAACTAAAACAATGTTGTTGTTGAAACTTTGCTGTTTATTGTTTTAATACCATTAAGGATGTCATAGAACTAAAACCTTCATTCTTGCCTAATATATCATCCAACTGTTTTAATACCATTAAGGATGTCATAGAACTAAAACCGGTATCTCTTAGTTGAACGAGTTCATAAAGTTTTAATACCATTAAGGATGTCATAGAACTAAAACCTCAAATTAATCTTTTTTAGTTATTAGTTATACCTGTCATAGAAAAGGTATTTGACATCGATAATTAATGGAAATTCCATAACATAATTCAATTATAAAACGTATTCGTTTAAATTACAATCAATAATTATCTTTTTTTCACATTTTAATGTTGTTCCATACGATTTATTATCTAATAATAATATTTTTATTTTATTATAAACACAATATTTATATAATTCTATTAATTCATTTTTTGATAAATAGCTTTTTAAATTAACAAATATGATAATTGATTTATTAAATAATATATTAATGTCTAAATAATTATATATATTTTGCAATAAATTATTATTTGTTTTAAATGAAATATTTAAAGTTTTTATTATCTTATTAACATTGTAGTCCTTATTCAACTCTACCGGCAAATCTAAATCATATACTAAACTAGTAAAAATATCATATATTTTATTATAATTTTTTCTTATTTTATCGTAGTTTAAATCATCAATTTTATTTTCAATATATTTTAATAAGTTCAAATTATCTTTCTTTAATTTACTTGAAATATTAAAATAATCTATTATTATATCCATATTTGCATCATCTATTATTAATTCTTCATAGTCTCCAGTTTGAATACAATAATTGTTTAGACAAGTAACCATTCTTATAAAATAATTATTGTTTTCTACTTCTAATGATCTGACATATTCATCACTTATTTCAATAATGTTATCTATAAAACTAAATCTAAATTTCATAATACAATCAGCCTCTCATCTGTATCTATTATTTTGCATTGTTCTTTTCCTGCAATATACTTGATATTAGCATATTGTCTTTCAGTAATAGTTAACAATTCAATTATGCCTTTTGATGGAGCATTTTTCTTAACTCTTTCATAAAGAAGGTTGGCTTGTTCACTATTTAATATCAGTTTTGAATATACGGATTCCTGAAGCATTATAAATCCTTCATTTATAAGATATTTTCTAAATAATAAGTATGCTCTTTTATCTCTAGAATAAATAGTTGGTAAATCAAAAAATACTATTGCTCTCATAACCCTATTCCTCATATATAAATTCTCCATATTTATTATTTTCAGTTATTGATTGTAATGTGTCTTGAGTATATAATTTTATTATGTCCTTTAATGTATATTTTTTCTTTTTGTAAGTAAACGTATTATTGAATATATTTATTAAATCCAATTTATATTGTTGATTAAATTCTCTATTAGAATTATAATAAACAAAATTATCAATTATCACTCTGAAAGGTTCCATTAAGTCGCATGATAAATTAAATTCATTAAATTCATTTCTATGATGTATTCCAAGATGAGTTAAATATCCATTACAAATGACTTCTTTATTAAATGTTGATAATAATATGCTATATCCATAATTAAGTGCAGCATTTACATCACATATTCTGTTTCTTGAAAATCTTTTGCCAAACAAAGCATTGAAATAAACTTTAGCTGCGTGTCCTTCACGATTTGTTTTATCTCCAATTTTTACATCTGTTAGGTAATCTTTCAATAAATCTGCACCTTCATATTCCAGTTTTTTTAACAATTTCAATTGATTTTTAATCTTGTTTAAAACAATTTTTTGCCATAATTCATCTTTTGCTTTTGCTTTCCATTTTATTTGTTCTAGAATTTTTTTGCTTGTGTTATGGCGTCCATTTAATGGTTTTAATTCAGAATAAGGATTATGCTTATCATCACAGAAGATTATATTTATTTTACTATCTAATAACTCTTTTAGAAGATAAGATGAAATTGATACTGCTATACTGTCTATAATTATAGTATCAATTTCACTTAGATGCACATATTTTTCTTCTAATTCTTTTTTTACCACTAAATATCTATTTTTATAATTTAGTTTTGCTTTGTTTGTTATAACTACAGTTCTAAAGCTCATTATTGCCCTCAATATTAAATTTGGTTTTGTATATTCCTGTTGGGGATTCATAAATAATATAACAATTATCTTTAGGATTTTGACCATTAAGTCTTTGCATTCTATCAACTAATCCAAATTGTTTAAAATTTGCTCCAGGGCTATTAGTACATGTCATATTAAATACCTGTTTTATGAAAGTGCATTTATTATTAAAATCACTTAATGTTTTATATTTTTCTTGTAGCTTTAATAGTTTTTCTTTGTAAATTGGATAATATGAAAGTGCTTTGGTAAATATGTAATCAGATAGTTTATCTATTTTATTTTTTTCACTATCACTTAATGTGACTTTACCATTAAATATATAATTTAATAAATACTTATAGTTATCATAAGATTTTGAATCAAATGAGATTTGAGTTGCATTAACTAATTCAAGTCCACTACTATAACCTTTTATATAAAAGCATTGATTTTTCCAACATAATTTTGTATCAAAAGGTATATTATCTTTTTTAATTGTGTATGTTTCATTTTCTTTAAGTTTTAATTCACTACGTATATATTTATCTTTATCAATCGCATTTTTATAATACAATGGGATACCAATAAATTTGTTTCCCTTTTTATAATTAACCAATACAAAATAGCCTGGTTTTAATGAAGTATATCCACCATATTTAATATCCATATTCTTTTTAATAGGAACTTTTGCTTCTTCTTTTGGACAAGGATTTTGATTAAATAATTCTCCATCATTTTTTACAAAAGTTTTTCTTGTAACACTTATATCATTTTGGTGTAGTGTTTTTATAATTGTAGTATTATACTCTTTTAAATCAAAATTTTTATCAATATTGTAAAATTTTGAATATTCTTCATCTAAACTATTTAAAAAGTACCCGAATTTAGCTTCTTTAAATTTTCCAACATCATAAAGACGTTTGTTAATACTTTTAATTGCACTAAAATCATCAGGATATTTAAAATAGCTATTTTTGTATAATCCTAGTACTGCCGCTAAATATGCATCATGAGCGTGATGATAATCATTAAGTCCTCTGTATTTAAATAACTCGTATTTATCTCTGTATGCTGAACTAATACCCGCTTTTAAATATACAATCTTAGTTTTCTTTTTATCTTTGTTTAAATATGTATCTATAATATTAGCAACATTAATACATATTTGCCTTGTTTCTACTAGTTGTCTATTAATAAAGCCCTCAATAGCTTCTTGACTAAAACTTGTGCGACATAAATTGTTATATTTTTTTGTAGTTAAAAGACCTACTTTCTTAAGATGATTCCACCATTTTATCATTTCAGAAGTTCTGTATTCTTCAGGGAGAACAAAGTTCGAACTTTTATTTTGATTTTCGTCATGTAAAACTAATGCTAAATTATCTAATGAGTTGTCAGTTGTTAAAGTTCGAGGAATTATATGATCTATTTGATAATTATCTTTTTTAGATAAAATTAAATCAAAATCTAGTTTTTTTGGTGAATATAGGCTTTTTCCGTTTTGGATAAAATATAAAAATACTTTTTTGGTTATTTCATTATTATCAATAGTTTTTAGTTCTTTTGATAATTTTTCGTAATTATCTATTTCATCCTTATATTTTTCATAAATTTTTTCTAATTGTTTTTTTCTATTGTCAGTTCTTTTTTTTGTGCCATCTTCTCTGGCCATTTCTAAAAATATATTGTTTGGATTATATCCGATATAATCAACCAATTCATCAATAATTTTTAAACATTGGTAAATTGCTCTTTTGTTTGCTGGCGATGTAACTAAATCTTTTACTAAGTCATAATTAATTTTAGTAACTTGTTTAGTGTTATTTTTTTCTTTAATTATCTCTTGGAAATTATAATCCTTATTAAATAGTATTTGTTGAAAATTCATATCAGTTTCTTCAAGCAATTCCATAATTGTATGGGCTTCACCGGTATTCTTATTAACACCATAAGTTTCCAATAGTAGTTTTTTAGATAAACGTCCCCAACCTTTATATTTTAAATTACAAATTCGTTCGATAGCTGTGTTAGATAAGTTATATTTTTCTTCTACTTTTTGTTTTAATATTCTTTTATCTTCAAAAGTTGTAACATATCTAATTATTTCTTCAGCATCTTCTATATTAAAATTAGTCCCATTAAATATTCCATTTTCTCCAAAAAAATCAATATAAGGTTTCATGTCATTTGCAAAAGCATTTAAATCTGAATAACCTGTAATATTTATATTTTCATTATAATACATATCAAAATTCGAGTTAGTTCTTAAATATTCTTTTAATTTTTTATCAGTTATTGTACCTGATGTTTTAAGAAAAAGTTCATGGTATATTTGATTAATTAACTCGATAGGTAGTTTTCTTTCTTTACCATTTATGCCTATTCTTATTTGCTTCAACTCATTTAATACTTTGTATTCTGAATAATAAATTGAATTGGTAGGCAATGAATCTTCTTTAATTAAATAACTACATTTACCTATCATTCTTGTAATAAATCTTTCTGCTGATGTTGGAATATCTACTACTTCATTAAAATTAAATGGTGTAATTTTGACTTCTTTTTGTTTTACTAACCAACTAAACACACTTTTACTATTAAGAGGTCCAATATAATATGGAATTCTAAATTCTAATAATCTTTCTAGTAATGTTTTATCGTCTTGCCATTTTTCTAAAAGAAATGGATAATATTTTCCTTGATTATTTATTATTGCCTTTAGTTCTGAATTATTTAATTGATATGGAAATATGCCATTTTCAACAGTAGTAATACGTGGCATAAAATTATTTTCAATTAAATCTTTTTCTATTTCTGATCTTATTTCTTCTTTACAATTAATAGCATCCAAACAACCTATAATTTCTTTTTTTAAGTCTTCCGCTGTTATTTTGTTTAATACATATTTTCTATAAATTGAATTGTCATCATAAGAAAACATTTTATCATATAATTCTTGATTAGATTTTAAAATACCTTTTAATAATACTAAATCTTCTTTATGTTTTTCATATTTCCATACCATTAAATCTGACAATGATGTTATATTTTTATTTTTAAACAATTTTTTTAGAGTTATTCCGTCATATACATCTTTTAGATTGTAGATAAATACTGTTAAATCTTCATATTCACTTAATTCATCTGGCAGTTCATCTAAGCTTTTATCTTTAAATGATAGTTTTATTTCACTTTCTAAGTCTAAAGAAAATAATTTGTTTACATTAAATTTATCGCCCTGTAATAGTTTAACAAATTCATTAATAATGGTTTTACTCATTATTTTTGATAATTCTTTTTTCAAATTTATACTTTGATCATTTTTTGAATCATTTAACATCGTTTTATCTATTATATCAAAATTTATTTCATCAATATTGTCACTTATTTCTAAGTAGTTATTATATTTCAAGCAATTTTCAAATAAGGATTTTAAGTTGTTTATAAAATTAATATTATTGACATTAAAATTTGATTCATATAAAAAATTGCCTCGATATTTAATTATATGATGAATTGCAAGATATACTAATCTGATATCTTCTTTTTCAGCCGAGTTTACAAGATGTTTTCGAAGATGATATATAGTTGGATATTTTTTATAATATTCCTTAATATTTTTCTTTTCACAATCAATTATGGGTACTCTTTTTTCAGAATTTTCAAATTTTGATTCTTCTAGTTTTTGAAAGAAGTTTGAATCCTCCTTGTTTATTTCTTCAGAGAAAATTTCTTGTAATATTTTAATTCTTTCTTTTCTACGATTGTATCTTCTTCTTGAACTTCGTTTAAGCCTTCTATCTTTTGCTTGATTCGCAGATGCGAAAGTTTCAACGCCCCATAATTTTTTATTTCCTTTTTTTAATACTTTGTAGGTATCTTCGTTTATTACTGCCCATCCTACTGAATTAGTTCCAATATCTAATCCTATACTATAATTTTTCATTTGACACGCTCCTTACTTTGTGTTACAATTTAATTGTCTTTAATACCATTAAAGATGTCATAGAAGAGTTAAAATAAAGGTTTTACCCTAAGAACTCATCAAGCTGAGCACACCCGTAGTGGGTGTTTTTTTTGACAATTATTGATGATTTAACTGTAACATATTTTTTGAAGTATATCAAGTCTTTTTACAGACAATTATAAATTTTTGTTGTTTTATATTTTTTTAAAACGATTGTTTAAAAATTTTTAAACTTTACTTATTTTTTTATTAAGTTATAATTAATGGTGAAAGGAGAGAGAAAAATGTCAATAAGAAAAATACTTTACAATAATAGCTATTATTATTTTAATACCAAGATGTTTTTAGATCTTTTTACAAGTTTAAAAAAAGTTAGTCGTAAAAAGGTTTCTGAATTAGAGATTGAGATAGCTGAGGCTTTACATGTTTCTAAAGAAACTATCCACAATTGGAGATTTTGTACTTGCGGTCCAGGTTCTATTGAGTTAATCAATGATATTAAAAATTTTTTTAAATCAGAAGATATAGAAACGCTATTAGTAAGTTCAAAAAGAAAGGAGAAAAGTATGAATTTAACAGATTTACAAATATTATCATTAAAGAGAATATATGATTCTATTATTGATTTCTTATTTATCTTTAATAACTCCGATGGTTTTAATGATTATTGGTATGATTTAAAATGTTCATCTGATGAAAGGGAAGATAAGTTGTATGATATTGCTTTTAATGAAATAGATAAAGTAATTTTAACTTATAAGAAAGAACACATATTCTTAAAGGATTTTGATTTTTATAACGAGATTGGCTCTTTTATATATAATGATTTATATGACACTTTTGATGGCAAATTATCATACGCTTATAGATTTGAAGCTATTCCAGATGTCAATCCTACAACAAATGATGACTATTATAAAGCATTAGAAAAAATAAATTCTATTATAGAAGAAATTATGTAGTATTTATCCACCAGCTCTGCTGGTGTTTTTTTATTATATTACTAAGCACTTTAAAAGAAAGCATGCTTTTGCTTTCCTTTGAATTTTCAATTCACCACATTGGTTTATATAATTGGTTAACAGGTTACTATTTAATTTAATTATTAATTTCTTTTGTTAACATCTTTATCACATTACCTAATTTATCATGTATTACTAAAGTTGCTAAATAATCATAAGGTATTTTATCTTTATTAATGATTATTAAGTCTTTACCTTTAAAATATCTTATTAAGCTAGATGCTGGTTCTACTGTTAAGGATGTTCCTGCTACTATTAATGTTTTTGCTTTAATTATATACCTAATTGCATAATCATAATCTTGTGTTAATAATTCACCATAAATGACTACTTCTGGTTTTATTATTCCTCCACATTTACATCTAGGAATACCTTTACTACTAAATACATATTTTGCATCATACTTCTCATAGCAATTAATACAATGATTTTTATATATTGTTCCATGTATTTCTAATACATTTTTACTACCAGCTTTTTGGTGTAGTCCATCTATATTTTGAGTTATAATTGCTTTTAGCTTACCCTTCTTTTCTAAATCTGTTAAGAAATAATGAGCAATGTTTGGTTTAGCTTTTAAAGAGTTCATATTAGTTTTATAAAACTTAAAGAATTCTTCAGTATCATAACGAAAACAATCAGTACTTAAGTAATATTCAACAGGTTTATCGCTTTTATTATTATACAAACCATTACCACCTCGGAAGTCTGGTATACCACTTTCAGTGGATACACCAGCACCACCGAAGAATATAATATTATCTGAGTTGTTTATTATTTCTTTTAATCTATTTAGTTTTTCATTATTTATCATTTTTACTCAACTATTTCATCTATATTATCAGAATTTGTATTTTCTTTATTTTTAACACTATTGAATAATTCAGTCATAGTTTTGTTATCTTTTGTTAATTTTTTTATCGTTATTCCTTGTGCTTTATCATTTGCTAATCTCAGATTATTATTACTAGCTAGTAGTGCTTCTTTAGTTTTATTTAAATGATCTATGGTTTTATCTATTTCCTCAATTGCTTTTAAAAATCTATCTGATGCTAATTTATAATTTCTTGAAAATCCTTCTTTAAATGTGTTTATGTTTTTTTCAAAATTAGATATATCTATATTTTGATTTTGAGCTAAAATTAATTGTTTTTTATAATCTAATGACTTTAATGCTGCATTTCTCAATAACGTTATAATTGGAACAAAGAATTGTGGTCTAATTACATACATTTTTTCGTAACGATATGACACATCCACTATTCCAGAATTATATAATTCATTGTCAGTTTCAAGCAATGATACTAAAACAGCATATTCACATTTTTTTTCATTTCTATCTTTATTTAATTCCTTAAAAAAATCTTCATTTTTATGTTTCGTTGCTGTTTTATCAGCTTCATTTTTCATTTCAAATATTATTGATATAATTTCATTACCATCATTATCATAATCTCTAAAAATAAAGTCTCCTTTTGAACCCGTTCTTGAATCATTATCTTTTTCAAAATACGTTTTAGCACTAAACATTGGTCTTATTTTACCAAATTCTGCATTGCAATGTTGTTCAAGCGTTTCACCAATCATTTTTGTTGATTGCTTAGCTTTTAAATCTCTATAATAATCAATCATTTCGTTTTTATTTTTTATTTCTATTTCATATTGTTCTATAGTACTTTTTTCTTTAAGTTCATATTCTTTTTCATTAATTTTAATTTTATTTTGTAAAGCAAGTATATCTTGATCTTTTTGAGATGTTATTTTAAATAACTCAGTTTCTCTTTCTGTATCTTTTAATTTTATCATATTTTGCAATTCATTTATTTTTTCATTTAAATTATTAATCTCTTGTTGGTAGTTTTTCTCTGTTTCATTTTTTAAATTTTTCATTTCCGTTTCTTTAATTTTATCTTTGTTTTCTATCTCATTGCTTAAATTTGTAATTTTCATGTTAAGATTATTAATTATTTTTTGATATTCTAAATCCGCATTAGACTTTACTTGTTTTATTATATTATTTTTTTCATTTTCTGTATTGTCTATTATAGCTTGTAATTTTAATAATTCTTCATTTTTTTGTGATAGAACTTCTTGGGATTTTCTTTCCAATTCAACTTTTACTAGTTGGATTGCATCATTTTTTTCTTTTTCAAGCATTTCTTTTGTTGCATTTATTTGTGTCCTATAGTCATTGTCTCTAACTTGTTTAAGTATTGAGTCATAGTTTTGTTCATCAATTTGTATTACTGTTCCGCATTTTGGACATTTTATTTCATTCATATCTTTACCTTTCCTTTCTAATAATTTATATTTTTTTTATATTTAACTTTAAATATTTTTCTAATTCTTTATTTGTACAATAAACATAACAACCTTTCATTCCTCTTGTCATTAATGTTTTATATGTATTCTTAATTATTGTATCTGCTATTTTTTCAGCTTCTTCATAACCATCTTCTTTTGCTATTTTATTTATACCCTTAAGGGATTGGTCTGTTTTTGCTCTTTTCTTATAATCTGTAACGATATGATTATTCTCATATCTTAAATCATCACCAATAATTACACCTACATAGTCAAATTCTAAACCTTGACATGTATGAATACATCCAACTTCGTTTACCGATGCTTCATCTATTGCCCAAGTTTTTGAGTTTCCTAAATTCCAACTCATACCGAAGTCATATTCTGGTATTTCAATATCGTATATATCCGATTTATTTTTTCCATCACTTATCCAATTCCAACAATAACCTGCTACTAATCTAGATTTATTATTAATTTTATTTTTTTCCATAATTGCTTTTCTTAATTCATTTGGATTATCAAAAACTTTAAAGTCATACTTATCGTCCAAATCATAGTTAGCTGTTTCTCTTATTTCTAAAGTATTATCTAACCAAGCAAGATATCCATCAGAACCATCACATCTAAATTGACTCTTTAATTCCATAATGTATATTCCAGCATCATAGTAATTTGCATATTTTTTTATTTCTGCAATTGAGCCAATATCTTTTAATGTTACTCTTTGGTTTTCATCTATAAAGAATATAGAAAACTTACTAGCATTTATTATTTCTTTTATTTGGTTTTCTCCTAAATTTGAAAACCTTCCAGATTTTTTATTTAATCTGTGTGCTTCATCAACTATTAAAACATCAAATGAATTTGATTCGCAATCATAAAAACTTCCAGACCCTTTAAATAAATTATTTAAACCACTCATTTTATCTATCTTTAATTTTGCTTTAAATACTTCTCGTGGAGCACTATTTTTGGTTACATAAAAACTATTAAAACCCCTATTTAAAAATTGTTTTAGTAGATTTATTGCAAGTACTGATTTACCAGTACCTGGTCCACCTTCTACTATTAATACATTTTTTTTACCTTCTAAGTGACTATTAACACCTATTCGTAAAGCTTCTTCATAAATAACTTTTTGATTATCTATTAATACAAATTCTTTATTGCCTTTTAAAACTGATGAGAAAGAATCTTGTAACATTTTGGAAGGTTTAATCTTACCATTTTCAATTATATAAAGACCTTCTTTATCGTCTCCTTCAGTTATGTATTTTTTAATAAAGTTTCTTAGTTTTTCAAAATCTTTTGAACCAAACATCGGTGCTACATCTATATAACATTTATATTGTTCACTATTAATGGGATCTCCTTCAGTTAAATCATAATTGTGTAAAAAAGCACATGGATGTAATCCTATATTTCTGTTATATACATCTTGATTATAACTATTAATTAAACTTGCATAACTCCATGCTTGATATGATGGATGTGGAACTTCCCTTAAAGCTTTTCCAGTAACCGTAGAAACAATTCCATCTTTGTCTAAAACCGCATCAGCATGTGTCCATTGTTTTAACTCAATTATAATTATTGAATTATTTTTATTTTTATCAAAACCAGACAACAAGAAATCTATTCTTTTTGAAGTATGAGGAATGTTAAATTCTATTGCAACACCAGTTGTATCCGGAATATCTTTATCTGCTAAAACTCCTCTCATTCTTAGCATTGATTCACGCCATGAATTTATTTCCGATTCACTTGTACCTCTATGAAATACTTCTTTAAACTTATTTAGAATTTTATCTGTAATTTGATTAAGGTCAACATCATTGACAAAATTTGATTTTATTGATTCATATACTAACATAACTTACCACCATTTTATTTCTTATAATTTATTGTATTTTGTACTTTTGCCTTTGCATTTATTTATTGGATATTTTTTTGCTGATATATCCATCTTATCAAGTATTATTTGTTTTGGGTCTACTCCGATTTGATGACATAATAGAATGCAATAATTCATAACATCTGCTATTTCATATTTTAATTCATCCTTATCATAGTTATTATTCCATTGAAAACATTCTAGTAATTCTCCGGATTCTATAGCTATTGATTTTGCTAGATTTTCTGGAGTGTTAAATTGTAACCAGTCTCTATCTTCAGCAAATTTCACTATTTTACTTTCCAACTCTTTCATGTTATTCCTCCTTTGGTTGAATGAATCTCCTATCAATAATTATAACATACAATTAATGATTTATAAAAGAAATAAGCATCTTTATTTTCATTATATTTTATATTTAACATCACTAAATCTATATATCTTTCTACATTTATGACATATTAATGCTATTATGTCATTCCCTATTATTAGTTCACCATTACCTTTTTCTAATGATATATTTGAACCATTACAAAAAGGACAATGAATATTTTCATAATCAATGTCTTTCCTACTTAATGCATTTTCTATTACTTCAAATCCATCTGTAGTTATCTTTACTAATCTTCTAATGTTTGATGATTCTTCATAATCATCTTTATTTCCAATTCTTTTTAAATAATCATGTCCACCAGAAATCTCTATTTTTCCACAAGAACATATCTTATAGTCATTAACACTTAGTGATTCAATAATATCTTTACAATGTTTGCATTTAACTTTATTTTTATTAATCTGTTCTATTATTTCTTTCATATGTCCTCCTTGATCAGTGATATTATTCTTCTAAAATATTAGACATTTAATTTTTTGTTCTTTTTAATTTTATTAAACTTACTTCTTTTGCTTTTTTCAAACTTTTTAAGTAATTTACGGTATGACTCTTCTTTTAATAAATGAGTTTCGTATGCCCATCTGTAAATTAATTCAAAAATTTTATTTTCATCTTTTTTATAAAACTCTTTTATGTTACTCAAATATTCATTAATATATGTACCATCCTTGTTTAATAAAATAAAGCTAACATCACTTAAAGTCTGAGGTAAAATGTTTAATAAGCATCTTCTTTCTATCGGCAAGTTTTCAATATTTAAATTATTTTTAATAAACTCAGCCATATCAGGACTTATAGTTGTTGTCTTAAGCATTAAATTAGAATTTAAAAAATAATAAATATATGAGCTTTTTAAATTATCTATCATGTTCTCCTCATCTAATTGAAATTTTTTTGTTCTATTGGATTTAGAATATACATAAAGTTTATAATGTCCTTTCTTATATAGTTTTTTTTCTAATTTTTCATTTAATGTATAAAATGTATTAGTTTTATCTAAATATTTCATTGCTTCACTACTTAATTGATTTGTACTAATTATTAAATCTACATATTCATATTCCAGACTATCTCTTTCATCACTATTTTTCATCAAATTCAAGAAATCTTTTTCTAATATTGCTGGAATGAATTCAAGGTGTTTAAAGAATTTCAAATAATCTTTAGCTGTTTGTAAATTTAACTTATTCATTATTTTTAGATTTTGTATTAAATCATATTTTTCTCTTTCATTGAAATTATACTCATAACCATAGAATATAGCATTAAAGTATTTACTATCAATATTACTGCATTTTACTAAAAATTTTGTTAAATTAATACATTTTAATTCTTGTGTATTGAACTGTAGTATGTTTTCTATAAGTTCATCATTAATTTGATCTGGATTAACATATTCTAAAATATCATTAATATCAGCTATTAAAGCCATTTCTATTTTTGTTATTGTTGGAAATTCTGAATTAAATAGTTTTTTGCATATTTCTGGATACGTTTTTATTTTTAGTACAAGTTTATTTCTGTATTGCAATATTTCTTCATTTTCATATTCTTCCTTAAAATTTTCAACTACATTGTTAATAAGTGTATCCATAACTTCAACAGCCTCATCAAGTTGATAATGTGATAATTCTTCTATAATATTTAATATCTTATTTTCTTGTTCTTTTACTCTTATTGATGAAACATAATTAATCAACTGATTATTAAAATTAATATATGCATTCTTAAATATTCTTTGATTTTTAAATACAACGTCTGGAATTGTTTCTTTGCCAATTCTTGTTTGTAAGGATTTTGTTATTTCATCTTCACTTGCTTTCTCTATTTGTTTATATTCTTTAAAGCATCTTTTTGTATCATCTGTTAAAATTATATTATTTACTACTGTATCAAAAACACTTTTAATTTTCTTGGATTTTGGGAGCTGATAAAAGTACATTGAATAATTCATATCAATTAATTTATTATTAAAGCCATATTCTATCTCTTTTTCAAAGTTTTCTTCTCTCTTGTATGGGCAGGATTCATCTTTGCATTCATCAAGCGTTTCTAAATTTCCTTCAACTAACCTATGAATCACCATTTGCTTAAATGATTCTGAATCATTGACTAAGTGGTAAAATGATTCTGAGAATTCATCTTCTAAATACGCTACATAAAAGCAAGTTTCTATATTAATTTCTGCATCATTTGAAATTTTCAAATTAGCTAATAAATTTTGATAAAGGTTTATTGCATAATTATACCTATGTTTTATATCCCTTATTGTATTTTTCTTCCCCCTGTATAAATATTGATAAATATTTTCGTATTCTTCAATAGGTAATGGTAAATTAATGTTTTTTAATTGTTCATGTTTTGGAGTTAGTAGCCCTTCAATTAATGAATCATAATTTTGAATAGCAACTGGTTGAAGATTAATTATATAATCAAATATTTTTTCATATATGTTTTTTATTTCATCATTTGTTTTTATGACTTTATCATTTTCCAATTTACTTTCTTTATTTTTTATTAATGAAGCAGGTTTTATTGCAACTATAAATGTTACTTTGGGATTTGTAATTTTGCATGATTCTGAATAAAATTTATAAATTTGTTCTAGGAATCTTATTGTATCTGCCCCGTTTGAAAATCTATCTATATCTTCAATACAAATTATTACTTTTTCTATTTCATTATTATTTAATTTTTCCATTATTTTTATAAAACACTCTGTGGTTTCAAATTCATCAATAATTCTATTATCTTTTGATTCTTTATTAAAAGAGAAATAAATCTTTGACTTTAACAAAATTTTTGTGAAAACAAGTGCAAAAAGGAACTTTATTATAGATGATAATATCCATGGAATTTTATTGGAAACTATTTTAAAACTAGTTATAATAATTAACGCAAAAAACAAGGTAAGCCAAAATAATAAATTTTCAAAATTTGAGTCTTCTACAGCCATGTCTAAAAAACTGTAATTTTTATTAATTTTCTTTTCTAAGGACTTTTTTTGATTATCTTCCAGCGTTGTTTGTCTAAGCACTTGATTTAAAAATGATTTATGTATGTTAATTGTTAAATCTTCTTCAGATTTAACTTCTTTGCTTGATGGCAAATTCCATAAATTGATTTTTATAAAAAGAACTTTTTCATTATTTTTTATTTCTTTCCTATTTTCCATCATGCTTATAACAGTACTTTTACCAGAACCATAATTTGATATTAAACCTATCATTTTAGCATCAGTGTTAAAAACTATTTCAATTAAGTTATCAACATACACTTTAAACCCAATTGAGTCATCCTTTTCAGTGCAGGGATTATCAATTAAAAATATACTATCTTTCATATCGTTATTTTCCATTATTTTTTGATTGTTATCATTATTATTTAAATTAATATCATTCATTAACTCCACTTCCTTTACGTCTTTTTTAATTTTATTACTGATATTACTCAGTTTTTTATTTTGAATCCATTATCTCTAATATTTTAAAATATCCATTATATAGATATTCGTCATCATTGTTATCTTCTTTTCCATTATACTCCCAATACTCTTCTGCTTTTTGGCACATTTCTAAATAAGAATCACTTGGTTTTGGTATCAATAAATTACGACTTCTAAATGGTTCATTATTTACTTCAATTTTATATACAATGTACTCTTTAGCATTTAAATTTTTTATCCAGTACTCTATTTGATCTTCACGACATAGCCAAATACATTCTTTACGATTTGGTAATTTATTAAAATGTTCTTTTCTTACTTCTTCAAGAGCTAATTCTCTTATCAATATTTGATACTCATTAAGATACATTTTAGCTTTATCTAATAAATACATCTGTGTGCCTATAGCTTTCAGTCCTTCTTGCTGATAATAATCTATTGCATTTATTATTGGGACTTCTTTTTTATCAGGAACATCTACCAACGGATTAAAGTTTAATGATATATTCACAAAATCATTTTGATCTATCTTTATTGTATTTCCCACTTGCCATTTGCTATCATCCTCTCTTTTTCTGTGAACATGATAAAATATTTTTGTTTTATTCTTCATAAGAACACACATCCTTCCTATAATCTTTCGTCCTTTATTCCATTAACAAAAATCTTGTTTTATATTATACCATGTTAATTTGTTTTTTAAAAGTGTTTTAGTTAATTCTAATATAAATAAAAATACAAATAAAAACGGAGACTTCCGAAGAAATCTCCTAAAAGAATAAAAAGGGGTTGACTAGTGTGATACTAGCACCAATTCGCCTTCTTTAAGTGAATTGGTGATTACTATCTTAATCGAAAAACATCATTTTGTCAAGCGATTTTAGTGAATTTTTTTAAAAATTTTGATATAATGAACTGGGAGGAGATTATGCAGTTAGAAACATTGCCAAAAGTTGGTCCAAAAACAATAAATATTTTAAATAAATTAAATATAAATACAATCGAAGACTTATTAACATATTACCCATATCGATATAATGTTATTAAGTTAATAAACATTAATGATGCTGATGAGGCACTAACAACATATGTTAAAGCTAAAATTATAAGTGTTCCAAAAGTAGCATATATAAAAAAGAATTTTAATCGCCTAGACTTTATTGCTGAGAACAATAATATACAATTTAAAGTAGTTATCTTTAATAGAGCATACTTAAAAAAATTATTAACTGTTGATAGAGAAATTATTATAATTGGTAAATATCAAAAACTTAAAAATGTATTCACCGCCAGTGATATAAAATTTAAAATTGATGAAGAGCGAATTGAACCAATATATCACTTAACCGAAGGTTTAAAAAATTCTTTTGTTGAATCAATTATGTCATCAGCACTTGATTTGAAACTTACAATCCCTGATTATATACCAAGTTATTTAAATGAAAAGTATCATTTTATTACTAAAGATGATGCAATAAAGTTAATTCACAAACCCAAAAGTATCGAAGATATAAAATCGAGTGAATTAAAACTTATCTATGAAGAATTATTTATATACATGTTCAAAATCAATTATTTAAAAAGTGTTAATAAAGTAAATAATGGAATTAAAAAAGATTTTGATATGGACATAGTTCAAGAATTTTTAGCAAGTTTAACATTTGAATTAACAACGGATCAAATTAAAACAATCGAAGAAATATTAAATGATTTAAAAAGTAATAAAAGAATGAATCGTTTAGTTATAGGTGATGTTGGAAGTGGTAAAACTATCGTAGCAATTATAGCAACATTTGCAAACTTTCTAAGTGGTTATTCTACAGCATTCATGGCACCAACAGAAATTCTTGCTAAACAACATTATGAAACTATAAATGAATACTTTAAATATTTTGATATTAATATCTGTTTATTAACGGGTTCTTTAACTAAAAAGAAAAAGATAAGCATTTATAAAGAAATTGAAAATGGCAAATATGATGTTGTAATTGGTACTCACGCTTTATTAAATGAAAATTTAAAATTTAATAATTTAGGTTTAGTCATAACAGATGAACAACATAGATTCGGAGTTAATCAAAGAAATATATTACAAAATAAAGGAATGAATAAAGAAGCAGATGTCTTATATTTATCTGCAACACCTATACCAAGAACATATGCTTTAACTATCTATGGTGATTTAGATTTATCACAAATTAAAACAAAACCAAACATTAGAAAAGAAATTAAAACGAAGGTGGTTTATGAACAAAACATCAAAGAAGTTTTAATGGCTATGTATGAAGAATTAAAATTAAATCATCAAATTTTTGTGGTATCACCTTTAATTATGCAAAATGATGAACTTGATTTAAATAGTGTTATTAAACTAAAAGAAAAATTAGATATAGCATTTAATAAAAAAGTTAGAATTGAAATACTTCATGGTAAATTAAAACAAAAAGAAAAAGATGAGTTAATGAAAGAATTTCAACGTGGAAAGATAAAGATACTAATTTCTACCACAGTTATTGAAGTTGGAATAGATGTACCAAATGCAACAATGATGGTTATATTTAATGCTGAAAGATTTGGTTTAGCAACACTTCATCAACTTCGTGGTAGAGTAGGAAGAAGTAATTTACAAAGCTATTGTTATTTAGTTACTAACACAAAGAACAATGAAAGACTCAAAGTTATGGAAGAAAGCAGTGATGGTTTTTATATATCTGAAATGGATTTTAAACAAAGAGGTCAAGGTGATTTATTTGGTATAAAGCAAAGCGGAGATATGTCTTTTAAAATAGCTAATTTAAATAGAGATTATAATATACTTATGCAAACTAATAAAGATTCAAATGAATTTTTAACTAGTAATAATTATAAAGAAAATGAACTATATACAAATATTGTCAAAGATATAGCTAATTCAGATTAACATATGGCTAACTTTGCAAAAATATATTGACAAATGTTTAAAAAAATATTACTATTATACTAGCATGATACAAGTCATGCTAATAACCTGATCTCTCTTACGAATCTCAATGTGAAGAGATCAACCAAAACCCCCTGAAGGAGCCGAAAGGCTCCACTTTTTGTTTGTTTAAATGGGTTTGAAAACTATTAAGTAATTTTAGGTACACAAATTTATAAAAAGTTAATATTTTTAATAAAAATTAAGATTATAAAAATTTATTGTTAATTTATTAAAAAAAATTAACATATTTTTAAAATACGTTAAAAAAATAATAAAAATTTAACATATTTATTGCATATGTTAAAAAAATAGTGTAATATTATATATGAGGAGATGATAATATGAAGTTATTACCATTTAATGATTATGATTTAAAGACACCTAGAATTCTTGAAGCGTTAAATGAAGCTTCTAGATCACTAGCAGAATTAAAAGGCTTTGCTAATTCAATTCCTAATCAACATATTTTAATAAATGCTATAACAATTAATGAAGCAAAAGATAGTAGTGCAATTGAAAATATAGTAACAACACATGATAGCATTTATAAAGTACTAACTGAAAGTGGATATAAAGATGAATCTGCTAAAGAGGTTGTAGATTATAGAAGTGCTATTTGGCGTGGCTTTGAAATTATAAAAGAAAAAGAATTTATTTCAACTAATGTTTTAGTAGAACTTCAAGGAATGATTGAACACAATAAAGCAGGTGTAAGGAAAAATCCTGGAACTAAATTAGTTAATAATAAAACAAGAGAAGTAATTTATACTCCGCCACAAGAAGAAAAAGAAATAAGAGATTTGTTAAAAAATTTAGAAGATTATATTAATAAAACTGATGATGAAGTTGATCCTTTGATAAAAATGGCCTTAATTCATTATCAATTTGAATCTATTCATCCATTCTATGATGGAAATGGAAGAACTGGTAGAATACTAAATGTTTTATATTTAGTATTAAATAATCTTTTAGATAGTCCAATTCTTTATTTAAGTAATTATATTAATAAAAATAAAGATGAGTATTATAAATTATTTACTGAGTTTAGAGAAAATAATAACTATGAAGATTGGATTATTTATATTTTAAAAGGAATAGAAGAAACATCTAAAAATACTATTGAATTAATTAAATTAATTCAATGTGAGATGGAATCTTATAAAAAAGAATTTATGACCAAATTACCTAAAATATATTCAGATGAGTTATTAGATTCTTTATTCTTTGAAGTATATACTAGAATTAATTATATTGAAGATAAATGCAGTGTAACAAGACAAACAGCTGCTACATATTTAAATAGTTTAGTTGATGCTGGACTTTTAGAATTTGAAAAGGTTGGTAGAGAAAGTATCTATAAAAATACAAGGCTAATTAACTTGTTAAGTAAATTTTAATGAAATATTAAAGTGAAATCCATAGTGTATATTATAATTTTATTAGCGGAGGTGCTAGAATGTCTGAAAGAGAATTAGATTCAAGTATAAATGATTATATTGAAACAGAAACACCTAAAAACTATGTAAAACAAATAGAATGGGATATGGCTATTGGGCTTCAAGAAGTTGATAACCTAAAACCATCTAAGTATTTAGAAAAATTAATACAAGAAAATATAACTGGTAAAAAAACAATTTATGAAGTAGAGAAAGAATTAAAAGAACATTATGCAAAAAAAGAAAAAAATAATGATGTTAATCATAATGAATTTGAATGTGATTTAGTATCTACTAGAATAGTAGAGTTATTACAAGAAGATAGCTTTGAATTATCTATAGATTATTTAAAATATGTTCATAAATACTTATTTCAAGATGTTTATGAATTTGCCGGAATATTTAGAAAAGTAGATTTTTCTAAACATGAAAGAATTTTAAATAATGATTCAGTAGCTTATGGTGATTATAAGTTATTAGAGCAATCACTAAATTATGATATAACACTTGAAAAAAATAAAAATTATAAAAAAATTAATATAGTTGACGTAATTAATAATATAACAAATTTTTCTAGTAGGATATGGCAAATACATCCATTTAGAGAAGGTAATACTAGAACTACTGCATTATTTATAGAAAAGTATTTAGTATCACTCGGATATAATGTAGATAATACTTTATTTAAAGATAAATCAGTGTATTTTAGAAATGCATTAGTAAGAAGTAATTATTTTAATAATTATTTAAATATAAAAGAAGATAATAGTTTTTTAATTAAATTTTATGAAAACTTATTATTAGGTAAGAATAATAATTTACATTCAAAAGATTTAATTGTAGAAGAATTATTTAATAAAGATAATTAAAAAAAGACGCTAGTACAGGCTTATTAAATTAATGAGTTTTTGTATTGGCGTTTTTTAGTAGTAAAGGAGTGTTAATGTGATTAATAAAATTACCATAGAAAAAGTTGCTAGCTATAAAAAAAGGTTTCATTATTAACTGATAAAATAATTAATTTAATTTATGGTTTAAACGGAACCGGAAAAAGTACACTATCAAATTTTTTCTATTTTCCTATAAATGTTATTACAAAAACTGATATAAATTAAAAAATAAGTACAATTAAGTACTTACTTCTTTAAGGTTAGGAATATATTACTTTTATTTTATTCTTCCCTACTTTTTACTTATTCTTTTATAATACTCGAAACGCTTCATAGCATTTTCTTTTTGGTCTTCTAATAATTCTTTAGCTAAATCTTTATCTTTAATTTTTAAGGCATTAAATCTTACTTCATTATCTAAGAAACTTTCATACTTTGAAAAATCTGGTTCTTTAGAATCAATAATTGTTTCTTTATCGTGTCTCATCAATATTGTGTAACCACATTCAACTGCTAATTTTTCTTCGATACTTGATGTAGACATACCTGTTTTAATACCATGTTCAATACATGGAGAATATGCAATAATTATTGCAGGTCCATTGTGAGCTTCAGCTTCGTTGAAGGCTTTGATTGCTTGCATCATATTTGCTCCGAGAGAAATACTTGCAACATAACAATTAGGTATGCATGATGCAATTTTAAATAAATCTTTTTTAATAGTTTTTTTACCAAAGTTAGCAAATTCTGCCACTGCACCTTTTTTAGTTGATTTACTTGCTTGACCACCAGTATTTGAATAAACTTCAGTATCTAAAACTAATACTTTGACATTTTCATTAGAATGAAGAACATGATCAAGTCCACCATAACCAATGTCATAAGCCCAGCCATCACCACCGATTGCCCAGACTGTTCTAGCAGGTACATAATCAAGTAAATCTCTTAATTCATTTGGTAATAATTTTGTTGATAACTCTTTTTTTATTTTGTTAGTTATATTAAAATCATTTATATTTTCTAGCCAATTCTTAAATAATTCCTTAGTTTCATTATCAACAGATTCTATTGCACTTTCCATAATATGTTTAATTCTCTTTCTTTTTTGTTCATAAGATATGTGAATACCTAAAGCAAATTCAGCATTATCTTCAAATAGAGAATTTGCCCATGGAATAGAATAAGGTGTTGATGGAGTTGAACCTCCGTAGATACTTGAACAACCTGTTGCATTGGCAATAACTAATTTTTCTCCGAATATTTGGGTTAATAACTTGATATAAGGCGTTTCTCCACAACCAGCACATGCTCCGGAAAAAGCAAATAACGGCTTTTCTAAAGCAACTCCTTTTATAGTAGTCTTTGGTAATGGATTAATTATTTTGTATTTATCAAAATCAATTCCAATTTTTTTTTGTTTTTCAACCATCTTTAAGGCTTTATTACCCATTTTACCTGGACAAACACTAACACATACACCACAACCTGTACAATCTTTTTCACTTATTTTTATTGAATACATTAATCCATCTTTACCAATGAATGGTATTCCATCTATTTCAGTTTCATTTGATATAGCTCTGATTACAGCATGTGGGCAAGATAAAACACACATTCCACATTCTATACAATTTTCTTTTAACCAAGTTGGTACAACATTTGATATACTTCTTTTTTCGTCTTTTGTTGTTGCCCCAGGGAATCTTCCATATCTATAATCAAGTAACATAGATACAGGTATTTCATTACCCTTTCTTTCATTTATTAAGTTAATAACATTGTTATCAACAATTTTTATTGTTTCATCACAATTTTCTGTTATATTAAGTTCTTTTAAATTATCAAGAGATTCATGTATAGCTTTAATATTGTTATTAACTATGTCTTCTCCTTTTGTTTTAAATGTTTTTTCTATTGATTCTTCAAGAATTTTTGTGGCATTTAAAACATTTAATAAATTAAGTATTAATACTTCCATTATTTTACTAATCTTACCATTTATCTTGTTATTAGCTGCGATATTTTCAGCATCTATATAATATACTTTAATATTTTTGTTATAAATTATGTTCTTAACTTTACTTGGTAATAACTTTTTTAACTCAGCTTCATTTTTTATTGTGTTAATAAGTAAGATTCCATTTTCTTTAATATTATTAATTATATCAAACATTCTAAAATATATATCTTTGGTAACTACGACGATTTGTGGTTCTGTTACATAATATGGTTTATTAATATTTTTATTATCATATCTTAAGTGAGATATTGTAACACCTCCACTTTTCTTTGAATCATATTCAAAATATCCTTGAACATATAAATCTTTACTTGAATGAAGGATTTTTAATAAGTCTTTCGAAGCACTTACCATTCCATCACTTCCAAAACCAACTATTTTTATTTCTTTAGCTTCATTTTTTATTTCAATATGACTTGGTTTTAAAGAAAGATTTGTTACATCATCATTTATTCCAATTGTAAAGTTATGATGTGGATTTTCATCAAGCATTTTATATACACTATAAATTTCATCTGGTGTTGTATTTTTACTTGATAAACCATATCTTCCTCCGTAAACTTTGATATCTTTATCTTGAAGAATACTACATACATCTAAGTATAATGGTTCTCCGGTGGAACCTGCTTCTTTAGTTCGATCTAATACAGCGATATTTTTTACTGTATCAGGTAAGCAATCTAAAAAATATTTTTTGCTAAATGGACGATATAAGTGAACTGTAATTAAACCAACATTATCTAGTTTATCTACAACTTCTTTTATTGTATCAGTTACACTACCCATTGCAACAATTACATTTTTAGCTGTTTTACTTCCATAATAGTTAAATGGTTTATAAGATGTATTCATTATTTTATTTATTTTTTGCATGTATTCATTTACTATATCAGGCATCATATCATAATATTTATTACGAGATTCCATTATTTGAAAATAGATATCTTCATTTTGGGCCATACCATATTGATATGTTTTACCAACATTTAAGCATCTATCTTTAAATTCATTTATTTTTTTATGATTTACTAAAGTCAATAATTTATCTTCAGGTAATTCTTCGATAGTATTAAGTTCATGACTTGTTCTAAATCCATCAAAAAAATGAATAAATGGTAAGCTTCCTTCGATTGCGGAAAGGTGAGCCACTGCAGCAAGGTTTTGGCTATCAAAAACATTAGATGATGCTAAAATACAAAAACCAGTTGCACGAGTTGCATAGATATCTTGATGATCTCCGAATATAGATAAAGCATGAGTTGCTAGACTACGTGATGCTACATGTATTACTGCAGGTAACATTTCCCCCGCTATTTTATACATGTTTGGTATCATTAAAAGTAGTCCTTGGCTTGCTGTAAAAGTTGATGCTAGTGAACCTGATAATAAAGCACCATGCATAGCACCAGCAGCTCCAGCTTCTGATTCCATTTCTAATACTTTAGGTTTATCATTAAAGATATTAAGTAGGTTTGTACTTGTTAATTTATCAATATTTGATGCCATTGGGCTAGATGGTGTAATCGGATAAATACTGCATACTTCACTAAAGTAATATGCAACTTTACTACATGCACCATTTCCATCTGTTATTATTTTCATTTTTATCACCACTATTATTATAAAATAAAAAAGACTAAATAACTAGTCTCTTTTTAACTTTTCTTCAATTCTTAACAATCTATTGTATTTTGCTATACGTTCACCACGACACATAGATCCGGTTTTTATAAATGGAATTGCCATACCTACTGCTAAATCTGCAATAAATGTATCTTCGGTTTCACCACTACGATGAGATATTATTGTTTTATAATTATTCTTTTTAGCAAGCATTACTGTTTTAGTCATTTCAGTTATTGTACCAATTTGATTTGCTTTTAAAAGAATGGCATTACCTGCTTTCATGTCAATACCTTTTTGTAAGTATAATTCATTTGTTACAAAGTAGTCATCTCCCACAACCATGATTCTGTTATTTACTAATTTAGTAAATTTTGCAAGTGCATCAAAATCATTTTCATAAAATGGGTCTTCGATACTTAGTATTGGATAATTATTTATTAATTCAATATAGTATTTCATTAATTCATCTGTTGATAATTCTTTATTATCTAGTTTATATGTTTTAGCATCTTTATTATATAGTTCACTTGCTGCAATATCTAAAGCAATAAATATATCAACACCAGGTTTATATCCAGCTTTTTTTATAGCTTCCATGATAAAATCTAGAGCCATTTGATTATTTTCTAAGTTTGGGGCAAATCCACCTTCGTCACCTACACCTACTGCATAGTTATTTATTGAAAGTAATTTTTTTAATGTATGAAATACTTCAGATGCTGCTCTGATACGTTCTTTAATAGTTTTCATAACAGGCATAATCATAAATTCTTGAATATCTATGTTGTTAACTGCATGAGCTCCGCCATTGATAATATTAATCATTGGTATTGGAACAGATACACTACGATTAGAAACATATTCATATAATTCTTTGTTATTCGCTTCTGCTAAACATTTTAGACAAGCAAGAGAAACTGCTAAAGTAGCATTTGCTCCTAGGTTACTTTTATTTTCTGTTCCATCTAAGGAAATAAGTAAGTTATCAACAAATAATTGGTCACACTTTTTACCTATTAAAGCTGGTCTTATAATGTTGTTAACATTACTAACTGCTTTTAAAACTCCTTTTCCTTCATATCTATTTGGATCTTTATCTCTAAGTTCTAGAGCTTCCCTTGAACCAGTTGATGCACCACTTGGTACTGATGCTGTTTTAGTTATTCCATTATCAAGCGTCATATCAACTTCAACTGTAGGATTTCCTCTACTATCTAGTATTTCTCTAGCATGAATATCTTTTATTAACACACTTATCCCTTCTTTCTATATATAGTATACCAAAACTTGGGACAAATAAAAAGCAAAACGACGAAGTTTTACTTTTTATTTTACTTTATTTTACCAGAATATTTCCATTATTTCTTTGCTACGGTTTCTAAATAGTATTGTGTCCATAAAATCAAGGATACCAGTTATTATTAAGAATGCTCCGGCTAGTTTAGTTAATGTTAAACTTGCAAATGGATTAAATATTACTAAGATACCAACTATTGCTATAAGAATTCCTGTTGCTAATGTTATTAGCCAAGATTCTTCGTTTCCTCTTTTTAACCATAATGCATAGTTTACTTTACTTGCACCATTAATAATCATGTAAATTCCCAAGCAAACTGTTACAAATTCTACTACTGTGAATGGATAAAGAATTATTACTACACCAAGTAAGGCATATAAAACACCAAATATCAGATTTAAGTTATATAACTTTGCTCCTTCACGATGAAAATATTTGTATACGGAATTTATTCCTTCGATTAAGAAAATGATTCCAACAATTATACCAACTACTTTATTTGTTGCATTTGGTAATAATAGTAATACAATACCCATTATGATTGTTAATAATGCTGTTAATAATGAATAAATAATCATTCTTTTGTACATATTTTCAATACTATTTTTAAATCCTGACGCCATATTTTATCACTCCTACTTATATTATACAAAAAGATTATCTTTTAAGTCAATTGTTTTTTGATTTTTCAGTCAAATTATGGTATAATGTTGTCTTACTTAGGGGAGGTTTAACCATGAATATAAAAGAAATATCAATCGCTGAATTTAAAGATTTTGTTAGTTCTCATTTTATTGGGAATTTTCATGAATCAATTAATTATGCGATGATTAAAGCTGAAGAAGGTTACGACTATGAATTTATCTCTTATGGAGGAGATGAAATTGTTGGAGCTGCCCTTATTCTTTATAAAAAAATTGGTGGGTACTATTATGGATATTCTCCGCGTGGTTTTTTAATTGATTATTCAAATACTTTTTTACTTGAAGACTTTACTAAGAAAATAAAGGATTTTTATGAAAAGAAAAATTTTGTATTTATAAAGATTAATCCTGAAATAGCGATAGCTAAGTTAAATAAAAAGACTATGAACTTTGAATACAATGAAAATTACAGAATTGTTGATAACTTAATTAGGTGTGGTTATAAAAAGTTAAAGGATAATATGAATTTTGAATCTTTACTCCCACGTGTTAATGCAATTATAAATTTAGATGAATTTGATGTTAATAAGTTAAATAAGAATACTAGAAATAAAATAAAAAAAGGATTAAGAAAAGGATTAGTACTTGAAAAGTGTGATCATAATAAACTTAATATCTTTTATGAATTTATAAAAAATAAGATTAAAAAAGATGAATATTATTATAATGATTTTTATAATGTATTTAGTAAAACTGCTGATGTTGATTTATTACTAGTTAGAGTTGATTATAAAACATTTTTAATCAATTCAACCAATGCTTATAATAATGAAGCTAGAATAAATAACTATTTAAATAATAAATTACTTTCAAATAACAATAGTAATGTTATAAATAGTAAAATGAATTCAGATAAGACTTTGCTTTCATATAAAAATGATATTGCAGAAGCTAGTAAATATTTAAATACAAATACCGAAACTTACTTAGCGGGAGCTTTAGTTATTAAATATCAAAATAGAGTTATCATTGAAATAAGTGGTTTTGATAAATCAATGGGAAGATATTCACCGAATTATTTTCTATATTATGCTTTAATTAAATATTATAGTAAGAATTATAAATATATTGATTTAAATGGAATTACCGGAGACTTAAGTAAAGATGGATATTATTATGGTTTAAATAGATTTAAAATGGGATTTAATCCAGATGTTTATGAATATATTGGGGAATTTGATTTAGTAATTAATGAAAAATTATATGATAAATTACTTAAAAGTGGTGCATTAGCTAAAGAATTTAATAAATAAAATAAAGACTATACCATGACATTTTAGTATAGTCTTTTGTTTCAAATGAGTTGATAATTATGTCCTGATATAATCGATGTTGATGCATCAAGTGGTTCTGAGTCGCCAACATTTAAAGCTATTGCATTAGCTGATGTATTAACTATTATGTTGTAACCATAAAATTCATACCATTCAATATTAAAACTACTAGTATTATATATACTGTCAACCCATTCTTTCCACGTCATATCAGGATCTGCATAATACGTAGTTCCACCTATTGTAAAGGATATTGTTGGTGTTTCTTTATCAAAATAAACATAACATTTATCTGACATATTGCCACTCATTAGAACTTTTTTATTTGTATCATCCCAAGCTAGTTCTCCACCATTTTCACATTTTGATAGTGTCGAATTAAAAATGTATCCTTCTGTTGGCCAACTATCACGCGTAGCCATTTCATAATTTCCACTTTTTGCTTCAGTTTCTAGCATCATGGAAATGGTATCTTTATTTTTTTTTACTATTTTTGTATTATTATCATTCATTATTTCTTTAGGCTTATTAGTATTTATTACTAAAGTAAGGATAATGCTAAATTGAATTATAATTATACTAATATATTTTACTTTTGACATTGCTACCTCCATATATCTAATTGCATATATTCTATAGTTATTATATATTCATTTGAATATATTGTCAATATATCTATTTATAAATATGAGAAAATATACTTGAGGTGTTTTAAATGCAATTATTTAGATTTAAAGACATTAGAGAAGATAAAGATCTTCTTCAGATAGATGTTGCAAAAGTTTTAAATATTACACAATGTCAATATAGTCTCTATGAAAACGGACTTAGGTCAATGCCAATAGAAAAATTAATTATACTTGCTAATTACTATAATGTATCAACTGATTACTTACTTGGACTTACAAATGAAAGAAAACCTTATCCAAAGGCAAAATAAAATATTAAAACCAGTAATTAGATTTACTAATCACTGGTTTTTATTAACTTATTATATGCCTTATCAAGTATGTTTTCTTTTCTAAATAAAATTGATTTATTTAGGAATTCTTTTCTTGTATCGCTTATGTAAGGAGTCTCATCTATTATTGAGTTTATTTTCTTTATATCAATTTTAGGATATATTCTAAGTAATGCATCGTTTAAGTCATTGATATTTTTTAAATAAGATTCATTATAGGTAATTTTCTTTGAGTCATATTTATAAACTGGATAAATGCTAGATACTGTATTTATAAAACCATTTCTTTACGATTTGTAAAATTAATTTCATTCATGAAAATCACTGCTTCTTTAAGTAATATTTTATCTTTTTTTTAATTTATAATCATCAAAAAAATCTTAAGACAATAGGTCTTAAGATTTTTAATTTTATATCATCAATTATTTAAGAATTTCAGATACAACTCCGGCACCAACAGTTCTTCCACCTTCACGGATAGAGAATTTAGTTCCGTTTTCTAGAGCAACTGGAGCGATAAGTTCAACAGTCATGTCAACATTATCACCAGGCATTACCATTTCTACTCCTTCAGGTAATTCAATAACACCTGTTACGTCTGTAGTTCTGAAATAGAATTGTGGACGATAATTTGAGAAGAATGGTGTATGACGTCCTCCTTCTTCTTTAGATAGAACGTATACGCTTGCTTTAAATTTAGTATGAGGTGTAACACTTCCTGGTTTAGCCAAAACTTGTCCACGTTCAACTTCATCACGAGCAATACCACGTAGTAAGCATCCAGCATTGTCACCAGCTTGAGCAAAGTCTAGAGATTTTCTAAACATTTCAATACCAGTTACAACTGTCTTCTTAGTAGGTTTAAGTCCAACGATTTCAACTTCGTCATTTAGTTTAAGTTGTCCACGTTCAACACGTCCAGTAACAACTGTTCCACGTCCTGAGATAGTGAAAACGTCTTCAATACTCATTAAGAATGGTTTATCAGTATCACGAACTGGTGCATCGATATAGGAATCAACAGCAGCCATTAAGTCACGGATACTTTGAGCAGCAGCTTCATCACCTTCAAGGGCTTTTAAAGCACTACCACGGATAATAGGACATTCAGAATCATATCCATATTCTCCTAATAATTCTCTGATTTCCATTTCTACTAAATCAAGTAGTTCTGGATCATCAACTTGGTCACATTTATTCATGTAAACCACGATCTTAGGCACACCAACTTGACGAGATAACAAAATGTGTTCTCTAGTTTGTGGCATAGGACCATCTGCAGCAGATACAACTAGGATAGCACCATCCATTTGTGCAGCACCAGTGATCATGTTTTTAACATAGTCAGCGTGTCCAGGACAGTCAACGTGAGCATAGTGACGTTTGTCAGTTTCGTATTCAACATGCGCAGTGTTGATAGTTATACCTCTTTCTCTTTCTTCTGGAGCTTTGTCAATATCAGCATAATCAACAAATTTTCCAAAGTATTTTGTGATCGCAGCAGTTAATGTTGTTTTACCATGGTCAACGTGTCCAATGGTACCAATATTAACGTGTTCTTTTGAACGATCGAATTTTTCTCTTGCCATATAATATTTCCTCCTTTTTTTATATTACTATTATATTTTATCTAATGCTTGAAGATTTTTCAAGTATTATTCCTTAATTTATGCTGTTTTTCTTAATTATTTCTTCAGCAATGTTCTTTGGAACTTCTTCATAATGGTCTAAAGTCATGGTGAAGTTACCTCTACCTTGAGAATTTGAACGTAAGCTTGTTGCATATCCAAACATTTCAGCAAGTGGAACCATAGCATTTATTGATAATGCATTTCCACGTGATTCATTTCCTAATGGTTTACCACGACGAGATGTTAAATCTCCCATTACGTTACCCATATATTCTTCTGGAACAACTACTTCAACTTTCATAATTGGTTCTAGAAGTACAGGTTTACACTTATTCTTAGCTTCTTTTAAAGCCATAGAAGCAGCGATTTTGAATGCCATTTCAGATGAGTCTACATCATGGTATGATCCATCAAATAATGTAGCCTTAACATCAACCATTGGGTAACCAGCAAGGATACCACCAGCCATAGCTTCTTGTAATCCTTTGTCTGTTACAGGTATATATTCACGAGGAACTACACCACCAACGATAGCATCAACGAATTCATATCCTTTTTCAGGATTTGGTTCGAACTTAATCCAAACATGTCCGTATTGTCCACGTCCACCTGATTGTTTAATATATTTACCTTCACATTCAGCAGCTTGAGTTAAAGTTTCACGATAAGCAACTTGTGGCTTACCTTTATTACATTCAACATTAAATTCACGACGCATACGGTCAACGATAATGTCTAAGTGTAATTCACCCATTCCAGATAGAACTGTTTGACCAGTTTCAGTATCTGTTTTAACTCTTAGAGTTGGGTCTTCTTCAACTAGTTTTTGAATAGCAATAGCCATTTTATCTTGATCATTTTTACTCTTTGGTTCAATAGCTATATCAATAACTGGAGCTGGGAATTCCATACCCTTCATGATACATGGGTTCTTTTCATCACATAATGTATCTGCAGTTGTAGTATTTTTTAAACCAACTGCTGCAGCGATTTCTCCTGCATATACTTCAGTAATTTCTTTTCTTTGGTTAGCATGCATTTGTAAGATACGACCAATTCTTTCTTTTGCATCTTTTGTTGAGTTTAATACATAAGATCCACTTTTTAGAACTCCTGAATAAACTCTGAAGAATGAAAGTCTACCTACATATGGGTCAGTCATAATCTTGAATGCTAATGCTGTAAATGGTTCAGAATCACTTGGATGTCTTAATACATCGTTTCCTTTTGCATCAGTACATTCAATAGCTTCAATGTCAGTTGGTGCTGGTAAGTAATCAATAACAGCATCAAGTAAAGCACGTGTTCCTTTATCTCCTAGAGCATCTGCACATAAAACTGGGAAGAATCCTACAGATAATGTAGCTTTTCTAATAGCTGTTTTTAATTCATCAACAGTTATTCCTCCACCATCTAAGTATTTCATCATTAAGTCTTCATCAAAATCAGCAACTGCTTCAATTAATTTAGTTCTATATTCTTCAGTTTTTTGTACCATGTCTGCTGGGATTTCCATTTCAGTTAATTCTTGTTTTTCAGTTCCATCGTATTTGTATGCTTTTTTAGTAACTAAATCAATGTAACCTTCAAAGAATTGTTCAGCACCGATTGGTAACATAATTGGAGCAGCGTTAGCACCTAATCTACTTTTAATAGTATCTAATGAATAGTAGAAGTCAGCACCCATCTTTTCCATTTTGTTAGCACAAATCATTCTTGGTACTTTATATTCATTTGCTTGTCTCCAAACAGTTTCAGTTTGAGGTTCTACACCTGCTTGAGCATCAATTAGAGCTATAGCACCATCTAGAACTCTTAAACTTCTTTGAACTTCGATAGTAAAGTCTACGTGACCTGGGGTATCGATAATGTTTAATCTATATCCTTTCCAGTGACAAGTAGTAGCGGCAGAAGTAATTGTAATACCTCTTTCCTTTTCTTGTTCCATCCAGTCCATTTGGGATTCACCTTCGTGAGTTTCTCCAATTTTGTGTGTAATACCAGTTAAGAATAAAATTCTTTCTGTAGTAGTTGTTTTACCAGCATCGATGTGAGCCATGATACCGATATTTCTTATTTTATCAATTGAAACGTCTCTAGCCATAGTGATTACCATCTATAATGAGCAAATGCTTTATTTGCTTCTGCCATTCTATGAGTATCTTCACGTTTTTTGCAAGCTCCACCAGTACCATTTGAGGCATCTATGATTTCGTTTGCAAGATTAATGGCCATTCCCTTTCCATTTCTTAATTTTGCATAATTAACTAACCATCTTAAAGCTAGTGTTTGAGCTCTTTCATCATTTACTTCCATTGGAACTTGATAATTTGAGCCCCCAACTCTACGAGATTTAACTTCTAGAGCTGGTTTGATATTTTCTAATGCAGCACTGTAAACTTCTAAAGCTGGTTTTCCAGTTTTTTCAGCAACTATATCAAATGCTTCATATAATATCTTTTGAGCTGTACCTTTTTTACCATCTAACATAATTTGATTTACTAATTTAGTAACTACTTTTGAATTATATATAGGATCTGGCAATACATCTCTTTTAACTGCACGTCTTTTACGCATTTAATTTTCCTCCTATTCTATTATTTTTTGTCTTTTTTAGTACCGTATTTACTACGTCCTTGTTTACGATCTTGAACTCCGTGAGTATCAAGTGTACCTCTTACGATGTGATAACGAACACCGATCAAATCCTTAACACGTCCACCTCTTACTAAAACAACGCTGTGTTCTTGTAAGTTATGTCCTTCACCTGGGATATAAGCATCGATTTCTTTACCATTAGAAAGTCTAACACGAGCATATTTTCTTAATGCTGAGTTCGGTTTCTTAGGTGTTCTGGTACCAACTTTAGTACAAACTCCTCTTTTTTGTGGACTCTTTGCATCAGTTTGCTTCTTTTCTAGAGTATTGTATCCAACATTTAATACTGGGCTTTTACTCTTTCTTGTTTTTTTGCTTCGATTCTTCTTTACTAATTGATTTATCGTAGGCATTAATTTCACTCCTTTCATTAACACACTTCCTGGTGTATCGAATATTGCTTTAAACTAGGTTCTACCTAAGCAGAACCCGTTTTTTCAAAATGCAAATATACTATAACATTAATATGATATGTTTGTCAAGAAAAATAATGAATTTTTATGCTAATTTGTTGTTTTCTTATTATCATACGCCTTTATTAAATCTATAGAGTTTTTTTACAATTGGATTATAATCTACACCCGATAAATCCTTTTCTTTTTGGGAGGCAATGTATTTTGTTAGATACATGCACTTTACTAATAAGTTATACTCCGATAAAAGCGTTGGCTTGCTATCTAATACAATTACTTCTTTATAGTATTTTGTTAATTCACTTAATAATAGTTTATCTAAGTCTGTACCTAAATTAAAATATATTGCTATATTATTGTAAGTTTTTGATAATGTACTTCTACCATGACAATATGAATACTTATCATGAATTATAGGAATGCCAATACCTGCTTCAACCATCGTAGATTCTAAATATTTGCTTGCTGATAATGTTTCAAATCCTGTAAAAATTTCAAAAGCATCACAATTTACATCAAAATTATAATCATATTCTTTTGTACTATCAATTATTCTTTGATAATCATTATCCAAATAATAATTTAATAATATTGCGCATGGTATTAATGTTGCTGCTAAAGATATAAAACTTTTTTCAGGATCCTTACAAACATAATTTAAACTAATTATACCATTTTCATTATTTTCCTTACTAGATAACAAATAATGTCTTAGATTGTTATCAAAAGCTAATTCAACGCCAAAGTTTGCTCCAGAGTAACTACATGCTAAAATATTTTTATAGCCGTTCATAAACTCTTTAAAATATTTTAAATCCCTTGGTTCTACACATTTTGTTATAATCCTATTCTTCATAAGTAATATTTTTGATGCAAATGAAGCAACAATACTTGAACCACCTACCCCCGATACTAATGTTGGTGCTTTAATTTTACTTAGTAAATAATTTAATTTTTCTAAGTCAGTATCATTTAAACTATCAACAACCCTATTATTCAAATTTTTGAAATTTTCGTTCATATTCTTTTCCATAAAAAATCCTCCTTAAGTAATTTATATCACTTAAAGAGGAAGTATTTGGTCTACTTAAAAAGTTTCATCTAAAAGTTCCATTTTATTTATTCTTTTAAGTTCAAAATGTCTTAAATCTTGACGAAGTTCGCAAAAGGCTGCACATCCCCATCCAGAATTATATAAAAATAAATCATATGGCCTTATAATTCTATTTAAATATCCATCGGTAAATGAATAATAATTTATTTTTACTTTTCTTTTTTCTTTTATAGCCTTATTTAATATATTATAATAATTTTTAACATCATCTTTTAATTCAATATTTTCGTTTTGAGATTCAAAATAGATTCCATGAACTTTATCAGCTATTATTTGTAACTTTTCCTTATCTTCTTCACTAACTTCTAGACTTTTTAAAAATTCATAATCTTCTTTAGAAAATTTGCGTAAGGGAATTTTAATACTTTGATTTAAAACATAACCTCCATAAGGTCCCATGATACTATCTATAAATATTCCTGCTTTTTCAAGTTCTTCCTTGTAACTTCTAACCATTCTTTCGGATACTTCAATTTTTTCTGCTAGTTCCTTTATATTGTATTTTCTACCATTTTCTAAATATTCAAGCATTAATAAACAATTTGATATTTTTGACATTATTAGCCCCAATTATAAGTCCAAAGCTAATTTAAAAGCTACTATATAATTTATAAATCATATATGCTGCAAAGAGTAATGCTAATAAAAGTATTCCACTTAAAACAAGCATTTCTGCTAAACCCCAGCCTTTATTATCTTTTAGTTTGCTTTTTAACATTTTCATCACCTGTATGTGTATTATATAAAAAATGATAACAATTGTCAACACAGAAAAAAACCACATAAATTGTGGTCTTTTATTAATTTAGAATTAAACTAATTCTACTTCAGCACCAGCTTCAGTTAATTGAGTCTTAATAGCTTCAGCTTCTTCAGCAGGAATATTTTCTTTAATATTTCCACCGTTGTCAGCTACAGCTTTAGCTTCAACTAATCCTAAACCAGTAATTTCTTTAATGATTTTGATAACTGCAATTTTGTTTCCACCAGCTGATTTTAACACAACTGTTCTAGTTTTTGGTCCTTCATCTACAGCAGCAGCTGGAGCAGCAGCAACAGCAACAGCCATTGGATCAACACCAAATTCTTCTTTCATTGCATCAACTAATTCTTTAACTTCAAGAATAGTCATTTCTTTTAATGCACTTATAAAATCTTCTTTGTTTAATTTTGCCATATTCTATTCCTTCCCTTCTAATTGTTCGGCATAAAGATTTAACCCTATTGCTAAATCTTTTACGTATTGCATCATACCACCAGCAAGCATTGTAAGTAATCCTTCTCTTGATGGAATGGTAGCATATTCTTTTATTACAGCTAAATCTGCAACATTTCCACTGATAACACCTACACGGATATCTAATTTATCATGTTTCTTAGCAAATTCTGATACAATCTTGATTGGTTCAAGTAATTCTTTACCAAATAGGATTGCATTTGGACCTTCTAAGAAGTCATCTAAATTAAGATTCAATTCATCAGCGGCTCTTTTAAGCAATGTGTTTTTATAAACCTTTACTTCTGAATCAACATTTTTAAGTTCTCTTCTTAAAGAACTTAATTCTTCAACTGTTAATCCTTGGTATTGGAATATTATAACACTTTCACTTGACTTTAGTTTGTTAACGATTTCGTCAACAACTTTCTTTTTTTGTTCAAGAATTTTTGTGCTTGCCATATTCTCCTCCTTATTATATTAGAAAAGCTTCCCAAGGGAAGCTTAAAATTATCGTGTAGTTTTAAGTATCCCCTCGGTAGGACTTATTTTTTTGCCTACTGTCTTTGGTTCTCGCTTTTTCTAATACGTATTATAATACATTTTTAATTAAATGTCAAAACTATTTTTATCTAACTTGATTCCAGGACCCATAGTTGTTGAAATAGCAATGTTTTCAATAAATGTTCCTTTTACTGTTTGCGGTTTAGCTTTAGAAATAGTTGTAACAACATAAGTTAAGTTTTCAGCTAATTTCTTTTCATCAAATGAAACTTTACCAATTACAGTGTGGATATTACCAAATTTGTCATTCTTGTATGTAACCATACCTTTTTTAAGATCTTCAACAATAGCACCAACTTTAGTTGTTACTGTTCCAGTCTTAGGGTTAGGCATTAAGTTACGTGGCCCAAGAATATTACCAATTCTACCAACTTCTGGCATCATATCTGGAGTAGCAACTACAACATCAAAGTCAAACCAGTTTTCATTTTTGATTTTATCAAGCATATCTTTTTCCCCAACAAAATCAGCTCCAGCTTTTTTAGCTTCTTCAGCAAAAGCTCCTTTAGCAATAACTAAAACTTTTTTGGTTTTACCAGTTCCATTTGGAAGTGATAAAGCTCCTTTTAGTTGTTGGTCAGACTTTTTAGGGTCGATGTTTAATTTAATTGCAACATCAATAGTACTATCAAATTTAGTAACACTTGTTTCTTTAACTAATTTGATTGCATCTTCTAAAGTATATGCTTTATTTTTATCAACATTTTTAGATGCTTCCACATATTTTTTTCCATATTTTTTCATAGTTTACCTCCTAACTGTGGTTAATTAAGCGGACAATTTTTATTTTTTTAATTATTTTTCTTCTGTTTCTTCTTCAGATTTTTCTAAATCATCATGAGTTGGAACTTCAACACTTGCATCAGACATTTCTTTAGCTTCTTCTTCAAGTCTTTCAAGTTCTGCTTCACGTTTAGCTTGTTCTTTTTCTTCTTCTTTTGCTTCAGCTGCTTGTTCTTCAAGTTCAGCATCGTTGAAACCTTTAACTGCAATACCCATATTACGAGCAGTACCAGCTATTTGTTTCATAGCAGATTCAACATCATATGCATTTAAATCTGGCATTTTTGTTTCAGCGATTTCTCTTAATTCTTTTTCAGTAATAGTTGCTACGATTTCATTAGCACCTTTTTTACTACCGCTTTTAATTTTAGCAACCTTTTTTAATAAGAATGCTGCTGGAGCAGTTTTAAGAACAAAGTCAAATGAACGATCATCGTAGATGGTAATTTCACATGGAACTACATCACCCATTTTGTCTCTAGTTGCTTCATTGAACTTAGTACAAAATTCACCTAAATTAATTCCAGCAGGTCCTAGAACAGTACCAACTGGTGGTGCAGGTGTTGCTTTACCAGCTTCGATTTGTAATTTAATTTTCTTTACGACTTCTTTAGCCACGAAAACACCTCCTATAAAAATTTTTTCGCGTAAGTGGTTGTAGGGCGAGTCCGCAAGTTGTCCCCTCCACTTAACAAAATTATATATAAAATATAAACTTGCAATTACGATATTACCACATTTTTGTCTATTTTACAAGAAAATTCGTATAATTTTGCATTTTTTATTGGAAATAATTAAAAAATATGGTAATATTAATTAAAGATAGGGATGATTTATGTGGCGAAATTTTTTAATCAAAGAGTAAAAAAAAGTGGTGCATCTACTGGAACAATAGTGATTGCATCGATTGTTGGAGTATTAATCGTTATTGCAATCGGAGTACTCATTAGTGTAAAGAGTAAAAATAATCACAAAGATGCCGTCATTAAAATAAGAGATAGCGTAGCAGTCGAGGTAAATAGCAAACTTCCTGATAAAACATTATTCTTTTCAGAACTTGAGGGTGTCAAAGAAAAAGATATCAAAACCAACTATGATAAAGTTAATTTAGAAAAGGTTGGTACTTACGAAGTAAAGATAAAGATATATAATGAATCTTATACATCAAAACTTGAAGTTGTAGATACCGAAGCACCAGTTTTGAAAACAAAAGATGTTAATATTGCAATCGGAGGAACTTATAAACCTGAAGATTTTGTAGAATCTTGTAAAGACAATAGTGATACTGATTGTAAAATAGAATTTTATGATTTAAGTTTAACTCAATCTGGTGAAAAGATTGATTATAGTGCATTTACAGCTGAAGGTGCTTATACAATTCAAATAGTTGCAACGGATGATGCAGGAAATAAAACAAGTCCTCAAAGTGCAACATTAAATATTGGAAAGAACAATGTTAAAAGTCCAACTGTTTGTAAGTATGGAAATGATTCTTATGATACAAGTAAATATATTTTAGCAGTTAATGTTACTGAAAATGGATGTGGACTTGATTTAAATGTTTATCAAGATGAAGCAAAATTAAAACTTGTTAATTCAATTGTAGAAAATGAAAAAGCTAAATTAAAGAAAGAATTTAGTACAATAAAATTAAATACTACTGATATTTATTTAAATAGTGATATTGGTCCAGTATTAAATATGTCTGGTACTGGTCTTGTTGGTTATACTTTAAAAATAACAGTATCTATTAATAAAGGTACTGCAAATGAAGAAGTAATCGAAGAATACTTTGTTAATTTAAAAGGTGAAAGACAATATACAATTAATAAATATCTATAATAAAGACTTGCGTAACGCAAGTTTTTTTGTTGCAAAAGAAAAAAGGCTTAAAGCCTTCACAATTATTTTTTTCTTGATAGAACTACTAGTCCACCAAAACCTAATACAATAACTCCAAAAATAATACCAATTACTGCACCATCACTGATTCCACTTTTTGAATCTGCTGTTTTACATTTAATACCTGATACATCACAAGCATCAACAAATGTAGTTTCTTTTGCATCAATTTTTTTATCTTTTTTAATTTCAGCAACTATATCTGTGTAATTATCATCTTGATATGCATCTAATGCAGCTTTAGTTATTTCTTCACCAGCATCTCCACCAAATCCTAAGTTATGGTATGTATTACCTATTATTACTAGTGGTACATAACCTTGATCTTCACCAGTTTTTTCAGCAACTGCTGCAGATAGTTTTGAATTATCTTGATTGTTATCAACTTGATATGTAACAAATTCAAAGTAATCAGTATAATCTAAGTATTTTGAACTAAAATATTTTAATAGATTATGGCAGTTACCACACGTACTACTATAGAATAAATATACTTTAACTTTTTCGTGATCTGTTTTTTCTGGCAAATCAACTTTAGCACTAACAGTTGGCATTAAAAATATTGATAAAGCAGCAATTAGTGTTAATATATACTTCTTCATTTCTTACCTCCATTTTTATTATACTTTTTTTATTGTTTGTTGTAAAGATTATTCTTTTATTTTTTCTAAATCTTCACATTTTGTATGGAGTTCAACATTATTTTTGCTGATATATGATATGTATGCATCTTGAATTAATGGATTCATGAAGCTTTCTTTTATATTTGATTCATTATCCTTATTATATATGCTATCTATTCTCGATTCTCGTATTTGTTTACTATTTTTAATTGATTGTAATGGTTGACCTCCGCCACCGATACATCCACCTGGACAAGCCATAACTTCTACAAAATCATATTGTTTTAACAAGTCATATTTTTCTTTTACTGTTGATATCTTGTTTACAACCGCTACTTTAACATAGTATTTTTGTAAATCTATGGTAGCTGTTTTAAAATCTTGCTCATGACGAATTTCATCAAAGTGATAGAATTTCGCCGGAGCTTTTTTACCATTTAACATGTAATATGCCGTTCTTAAAACTGCTTCAGTTACACCTCCGCTTGCACCAAAAATTAATCCACTTGATGAAGAACTTCCAAGTAATTTATCAAATTCTTTATCCTTTAATGATTCAAAATCTATATTTGTTTCTCTGATCATCATAGCGAGTTCTTTTGTAGTTAGTGCAAAATCTGTTTCAGGATATAACTTTCTTTCATATTTTTTAGCAACACATGGTACAAAAGATACTGTTATTATTTTGTCTTTTTCTAAGTTATACATATCTTTAAAATATGTTTTAATCATTGTTGCTTCCATTGAAAGTGGACTTTTACATGTACTTAAATTATTAATGTCTTTTTCATGATAAGTTTTAAAATATTTTACCCAGGAAGGACAACAACTTGTAAATAATGGCTTTTCTTTTCTTTTTAATTTTTCAATTAGTTCATATGATTCTTCCATTACTGTTAAATCTGCTCCGAATGTTGCATCAAAACAATAATCAAAGCCTATTTTTTTTAAGGCACTTACCATTTTTCCTTCTAGAAATGTACCTGGTGCATAATTAAATTCATCACCGATAGCAACTCTAACCGCCGGAGCTGTGAATGCTACTACACAATAATCAGTATCATTAATATAATTTAATACTTTTTTATAATCATATTTGGGCACTAAAGCTCCACTTGGACACGTTAAAATACATTGACCACAATTAATACAATCATTATCAATGTTATTTATACTTTTACATGTTTTTAAACACATTCCACAATTAAGGCATTTTTCTTCGATACGATAAATGCTTATGTTATCACTACTTATATTTACCTTATTATTCATTATTCTCCCTTTGTTAATGCTTTATATAATTTGACTAATTTGACTAATATTTCATTTTTATCAATTGTTATTTCATTGGTTGCTATTAATGTTGCAAGACCATTTGCATATAACCATAAATTCATAAATAAGTTTTTAGCTTGTTCAAAAGATAAACCATGCTTATTAACTAAATTAATTATTGCACCTTGGTTCCATTTTTCATCTAAAACATTTTCAATTGATTTCCATTTTAAATTGTTGCTTAAAAATAAACTAATAAACAAGTTTTTGTATTCTTGAGCAAATTCTACATATGCTATGCATAAAGTAAGTAATGCTTTTTTTGAATCTATTCTACTTGTGATAAATTCATCATATTGATGAGATATTTCTTTATAAATATCTTCTTTTATTTCATCCATATTGTTATAAATTCGGTATAATGGTTTGGTTGATACTCCGAGTGCTTTGGCTAAACTTCTGGCATTTACACTTTCCCAACCCTTATCATTTACTATTTTTACTGCGACTTTTACTATTCTTTCTTTTGATAATTCTACTACCGCTGGCATAACATATCTCCCCTTTCAAGCTAGTGTGGTAACTTATGTTTCTATTATAACATAAAGACATTCAAAAAAAAAGAGGTTTCCCTCTTTATTCGTTAATACTATAACCATTTTCTTTTAAATGAGCTATAAATCTTTCTTTAAATGTTTGTAAATCTTTTTGTTCAAGTGTCTTATATGGACTACCTAATACATATTTTATTGTATATTTATTTTCATAGATGCTAACTAATTCATTTCTTTCAATTAATTTACTTTTAAATTCTTTTAATACTTCTTTTAAGTCTTCATATTTTTTATCAGTTGGCATAATTATTGTGTAATCAAGTTCTACACTTGGATATTTACTTACAACTTTTTCCAAGATTATATCCTTTTCTAATTTGGCATATTTATCAAAATCAATATCAATACATACAATGGCTTTTTTCTTAGATAATTTATTTGTATAAATCTTATCTAAAACATTAATAGTACCTATTTTTGTATCATCAACATTAATTATTTTACCTAAGTTTTTATCATAGTATTCTTTTTCATTTACGTTATTTGAAAGTGTTATTTCTTTATGTTTTAAAGCTTTAAAAATATAACTAGTTACAGTCTTAGCTTTATTATAAAGTTGTTCAAGTTCTTTTTCTTTACCACATAAAATGATACTTAATACTCTTTTATTTTGGTTACTTTCAATTATTGTACCAATTTCAAAGATGCTAAATTCAGAGAAGTTTTTGAAGTTTTCTTCGACGATATTTAATAAAGAAAAACTTAAGTCATCACGTAAGATATTATTATCTGATTTACCAAGAAGTTTAACACCATCTTTTTTAATTCCAAGAGTTTGTAATGTATTTGTATCATACCAGATGTAACTGTTTACTTCATTCATATCATATTTTGTTGCAAGAAGACTTTTAACTTCATATTCTTCATTGAATGTTTTTTCATGTTCAGTTATTGTTAAATCTAGTTTTAATGGTTTTGGAGTAAAGTTTTCAAGACCGTAGATTCTAGCAATTTCTTCGATTAAATCTTCTTCAATGTTGATATCTTTGCTATGTCTAAATGTTGGTACCACAACTTCATATGAATAATCAGTATTTTCTACTTTGAAACCAAGACTTTCTAATGTATTTATTACACTTTCATCACTTAGAGTTGTTCCCATGTATTTTGAAAGTAAGTCTTTATGCAATGTGATATTTACTTCATTTAAGACATTCGGATAAACATCTGTTAAATTTGATGCTATTTGCATATCTGGATTTTCTTTTCTTAGTAAATATACTAGTCTTTTGATAGCTTTATCTGTCATGTTTGGATCTAGTGATTTTTCATATCTAGCTGATGCATCTGTTCTAAGTCCTAGGAAGTTAGCAGTTTTTCTTACTGAACCAGCATTAAATGTGGCAGATTCTAAGAATATTGAAGTTGTATCACTTAAAATTTCACTGTTTTTTCCACCCATTACACCTGCTATTGCAAAATATTCATTATTATTTTTAATCATTAAGTTTTCACTAGATAATTTTCTTTCTACACCATCTAATGTTGTAAATAAATCTTTATTATTTGCAAGACCTACTTCAATATTTTTTACAACTCTAGAATCAAATGCATGCATTGGTTGACCTAGTTCTAACATTAAATAATTAGTTAAGTCAACAATCAAAGAAATTGAACGCATACCTGTGTAGTATAAAAATATTTGAAGTTCTAATGGGGACTTGTTATTTTTAATGTTATCTATTTTTAAACCAGTGTATCTATAACAAAGTTCAGGATTATTTATTTTTATATCTAAATCTTCTTTATCATTTTTAATTTCTTCCATTTCAAGTGGTAACATTTCAGTGTGAGTAATTGTTGCTATTTCACGAGCAATTCCATAATGTCCCCATAAATCTGGTCTATTTGTTAATGATTTGTTATCAATTTCAACAATTATGTCTTTTACTGGTAAATAGTCTTTAATATCTGTTCCAACTACAACATCATCAGGTAGTTCAATAATTCCATCATGATCATCACCGATGCCAAGTTCTCTCATACTGCAGCACATTCCATTTGAAAGAATACCTCTTAAAGGTTTTGCTTTAATTTCAATTCCATCAATGTGTCCACCAACTTTAATGTATGCTGTTTTTAAACCTACACGAACATTGTAAGCACCACAAACAACTTGAATTGGTTCACTTGCACCATAATTTACTTTTAAAATGTGCATGTGGTCACTATCTGGATGAGGAATGCATTCAACTATTTGGGCAATAACAACTCCATCAAATTTGTCACCAACTTCTTTAACATTTTCAACTTCCGCAGTTCTAATAGTGAATTTATCCCAGACTTTTAACCAATCTATTTTTTCACTATCCTTAATATAAGTTTTTAATTTATTACAAGATATTAACATTTTAATTCCTCCTTATTTTATCCCAAAATTACTTAGGTAACGAATGTCACCTGAGTTAAGGGGTCTTATATCACTAATTTTATATTTCATCATTGCAAGTCTAGTTAACCCAATACCAAAGGCAAAACCACGATATTTATCTGGATCAATTCCACCAGCCCTTAAAACATTCGGATGAACCATACCACAACCAATGAGTTCTATCCATCCAGCATTTTTACATGTTGGGCAGCCTTTTCCGCCACAAATTAAACATGACATATCCATTTCATAACTAGGTTCTGTGAATGGGAAGAAACCTGGACGTAAACGAACCTTTAAGTCATCTGTTTTAAAGATGCTTTTTAAAAGTTCTTGCATGATGTACATTAGATTTTCTATTGATACATCTTCATCAATAACCATTCCTTCGATTTGAAAGAAAGTATTTTCGTGATTTGCATCTAAATCTTCATTTCTAAATGTTCTTCCTGGAGCACAAATTCTAAGAGGTGCACCATAGTTTTCCATTGCATGAATTTGGTTATCACTTGTTTGTGTTCTTAAAACCGTTCCATTATCTAAGTAATATGTATCTTGCATATCACGAGCTGGGTGATCTTTTGGTACATTTAATGCTTCGAAATTATAATATTCTGTTTCCATTTCAGGTCCACTTACTACAGTGAATCCCATTTTCTTTAAAATATCTGTTATTTCTTTAGCAACAATTGTAACTGGATGTAACGAACCAACTGGAACATTAAACTCTAGGGAATCATCAAATGCTATATTTGATTTACTTTCTAGACTAATTATTCTAGCACTAGTCATTTCTTCCATTTCTTTTTTAGTGTTGTTAATTAAACTTCCATATTTTCTTTTGTCTTCCACACTCATGTCTTTTAAGCTGCCTAGAATTTCGGCGATGCGACTTTTTTTACCAACATAATTTGCTTTAATATTTAAAACATCAGCCTCTTTTTGACATTCATTTAGTTTTTCCTCTAATTCTTTTTTTAGTGTTAATAATTCGTTTTCCATATTTCCTCCATTAAATTAAAAAAAGTCCACAAACTAATTAAGGACGAGATTTCCCGCGGTACCACCTTAGTTCATGAACTTTATTCATACACTTTAAATTGATAAGGGAATTACCCCGTTTATACTCCACAAATGAAATTCATTATAGTATTCATTAAAATAATCTCAGCTATTTATTTTATCTCTGTAAAGAATTTAATCTATAACTACTTGCTTTGCTTCTTCGTATTATTTTCTTTTTTAAACCAACCTTTGCCTTCGACAAGTCTTGTAACCATCATGGCAGAAGCTGAATCTCCAACAACATTTAATAATGTAGCTGGGGCATCTATTATAGTTGCAACAATTGTTAATATAGGTAATGCTGCAACATTATAACCCATCATTGTAATAATTAACATTTCACTAATTGTTCCACCACCAATTGGTACTGCTGTTACAAGTAATGTAGCAAGTAAGGCAACACCTAATACTTGAGCAACACTTCCAAATGATGATAGTGATGTTCCAAATAAACATACAAGGAACATAATTTTAAATACACTTCCTATACAAGAACCATCTTTATGGAAACTTGTTCCTAGAGAAACTGTAGTTTCTGCAATGTCGTTTGGTACACCAATTTTTTTAGTACATTCAATATTTACTGGTACACTTGCTGCAGATGAACATGTTCCAATACTTGTTAATGCTGATGGAATTATGTTTTTCCAGAAAGCTTTTACTCCATCTTTTCCTGCAGATATAAATGCATAAAAACTATAGAATATTGCCATAAATAATAAACATACTACTGTATATACTACGAATGTTTTTAGGAATCCAACTGCTATTGTTCCTCCTAAAGTTCCAACTAAACTTGCGAAATAACAACCAAGTCCAATCGGAGCATAATACATTATTATTTCAATTAATTTGTACATTACTTCACTAAATTGATCAAATAGTTCAGCAACTTTTTTTCCTTTATCACCAGCTTTATTAATTGCTATACCAAATAATACTGACATAACTATTAATGCTACTAAGTTATTTGTTGATAAAAGGTTTATAAATGAATCTGTTGATAAAACACTTACTGTTCTTTCTAATATATTTAATTCAACACCTTCATCAATTGAATTATCGAATACTTCTTTGATAGCGTTTGTATCTTTTGGATTAACTAAATCTACTGCTGCAGTTGTTGCAAAACCAAATAATACTGCTACTACTGATGTTATCAAAAATATAATTATTGTACTAACTAAAATTTTACTTAATCTCTTTTTTTCATTCATCTTAGAAATAGATGATGTAATGGTAAAGAATATTAGTGGAACGATAATAACTAATAAAAGATTTAAAAATAAGTCTCCTAAAGGTTTTACTATTTCCGCTTTTTCTTTAAAGATTAAACCACAAATAGCACCAATTAATACACTACCTAGCAATATCAATGTGCTCTTATAATTTTTAATAATTTTTTTCATAAATATCCTCCTTCTTAAATTATTAAAACTATTCTAATTTGATATATAAGCTAAGCATTCCTCCTTCAATTAGAATAATCTTACCACATTATATTATTTTCGTCAAATTTTATTGTCTTAATTTTCCTTATTTTTGACAAAAAATTAAAAAAATGTCACTTTTTTGACATTTTCTGTTATCTTAAAGGCGGTAAATCAAAGTCATCACTATCTTCATCACCAAACAACTTGATTATTTTTTCTTCATCATTATTTACAAGTGGCTTTACCTCTTTTTTTACTTCTTCTTTTTTAACTTCAGGAGTGTATGGTAATAATTTACGTTTTTTAAATGATATTAATGGACGATTTAAAAATCTACTAAATTTATTGTTAGCTTCACTATTTTTTAGTTTAATAAGTTTGATTACATCTTTAAATATTATGTATAGTGCTGGAAGTAATACTAGTAGTAACCAACCCATACTGGTTGCCATAAAACTTTGAAGTCTTCCTAGTTGAGGTATTCTTAAACTTACTTTACCAACAATATCATCAAAAGATACATCAACACCGTCATCAACTAGGTTGTAGTCACCCTTTGTTCTATAGTGATATTCTCCGTTTGAATCAATGTTAATTGCAATAACACGGTGAGTAATTGTGCCACCACGAACACCAGGTATTGATGAGTTAAATGTTATTACATCATTTATTTTTATATCTCCAGGTTTCTTAACTTTAGTATCCACTACAACATCATAGACATTTATATTTGGTGTCATACTCGGAGTAATTATTGTGTATAGAGAAAATGCTGGTTCATGTCCTTCTCCTTTAGCAACATAGACGCGAATAGCAATAAAATAGTAAAATAATAAACAAGCACAAATAACTAGCAATACAAAAATTGTCCAACTGATAATGGTTGAAATAAATTTGAATATTTCCCGGAAATTTGTCTTCTTTTTTACATCGGTATTCATACCACACTTCCCTATTCTTTTTTATTATAACCAAATATTTTATAAATAGCAATAATACTTCCCAATTTAATTGTCAAAAATAGACAAATTTTTTAATTTTGGGGTATATTTTATAAAAATTGAACATAATTTTAAATATAAGTATAGTTTTTACTTTACAAACATTAAATTTTATTATAGAATAATTTTATGTGGAACCGTAGCCAAGTGGCTAAGGCGTGGGTCTGCAACACCCTGATCACCAGTTCGAATCTGGTCGGTTCCTCCAAATTTTAAACAAAAGCCCTTTTATTGAGGACTTTTTTATTTTAGATTAACTATAAAACTTTTATTTCTTATATTTATTAATAGATTTATTGTATCTGCATTTGCTACATCTCCATCAACTTCAAAGATAATTTTATCCTTTACTTTAGCTGGTGTTACGTATTTGATTTTACTTTTGTATTCTTTATTATTCTTTGTATATGTTAGTTCCATAAAGTTTTTAGCAAATGCTTGAGTATCATTAATATTTTGATATGGTGCAGCTTCTTTATCTAATACTAAATCATAATCCATTACTACCAAGGCACTTCTTGTTTGATAAGATGGGTCTGCTACTACAACATCATAATATGTTCTACAAGTTTCTTTGTAACAATCTTCATATGTATATTCATATCTATTTGATATAAGTGCTGATTTAATTGTTAATGATGAGTTATTTAATGCTGTTGTTGATAAAGATATATTTTCATTTAAAGATACTTTTGTTACTTCGTTAATATCTTCGATTGTTTTTGGTTTTAATTTAACTGTTATTGTTTTTGCTAAGAAGTCACTACTTTTGGTTGCTTCACCAGTAAATATTACTATTTTAAAATTCTTATTTTTATACTTTTTATCAATTTCATATGGCATTATGTAAGTTTTTGTTTCTCCAGCTTTGATAACATTGTTCATAAATGGTTTGCCATAGTCAAGGAAACTATTACCCATGTCAAGTTTTGGATATACAAATTCGTTACCATAATACATTTTAAAGTTATTGTAATCTATTGTTAAATCATTTTTTGAACTATTTTTAACTGTGAATCTTGCTACGATATAATATTTATCTTCATTTATTATTTCTCCTTTTAAGTCAATGTTTGAATCCATACTATCGATGAAATTAAGACTTAAGCCTTTATAACTGAATGATGTATTTTCTTTATAAGTATATCTTACTTTTTCATAGTTTTTAATTGTAAAGAAGGATATTACTACGACGATGATACCAACAATTAAATAAACTATTCTTTTGTTTTCCAGATAATAATACTTTAATTCACGAATTAATCTACGGATTGTTCTTTCAGCTTTATATGTTTGAAAATTTAAATTAAGTTCTACTTCTTCGCTATCTTTATCCGTTAATTCAAGTTCTTTAATATCATCTTTGAAATTAAATTGTTTGACATTGAACCCAAGTCCACGAGCTAGTAATATTAGAACAAATAAAAAGTTTGGATAATAAATTAATCTTGCAAAATCACGGTATGTTCTTGCACTGGCAGTTTGCCATAGTCCTTTTGATAAAGTGTTGATTAATACTGCAGCAACAATTATAAATATTAATAATAAAACATAATAAAAACATGTAAAAAAGTATGTTTTAGTTGGTTTCTTTTTTTGTTTTAACAAAATAAATACTGCGATTAGTATAATTATTGTTATAATGAGAGCTGGGTAAATCCAGGGATTAATTGTTTCTCTTAAAAGGGTGTCTGTTACTGTTACACTATAGTTATTTGCTACATATTCATTAAAGAAATTTAGAATATTGTGAGCTTCAATAGATATAAATATAGTTAAAATGGTTAAAATGATATGTATTTTTCTGAAGTTTTTTATTAACATTCCATATGGTTTTTTTAAAATCATTTTATATCCCTCTTTCTATTATAATAATACAAAAAAAACAACCTTTTGTAAAGTTGTTTCTATCTTTTTGATACTAATATTTGATCTTTAAGTAAATATATTGTCTCATTTTGATTTAATAAATCTGATTTACTTATTTTAAACATTTTACTAACATTATCTATTGTATCACCTTCAGCAGTTATGTAGTAACTATAGTTATTTTTAGGTATTAATATTTCTTGTTTAGGATAGATATAATCTTCCATATTTAAACCATTTAGGCTTGCAAGTAATTTTGGATTAATATTGTATTTTTGAGCAATTTTATATAGAGAATCTCCTTGTTCAATTATGTATGTATTAAAGTAAGTTTCTTTATTTTTAGGCACAATTATATCCATACCTGCCCTTAAGTCACTTTCATAATATAGGTTATTTAATTCCATTAATTTTCTAGGGTCAATATTAAACTTTCCAGATATTGTTTTTAGATTATCTGTTGGTTTAACTATATAATTATCAAACATTTTACCACTCCTAGTATAGGATATGTTTGTTTTAATAATTTGTTAAAAAATAAATATCATGTTGGTGTTATTAAAGTTCCATTCACTATATTTTAATAATGGAGTCTCACCAGAATATGGGTTAAAGTGATACAGAGTATCTTTTTTAATGTAGTAAACATCCATATCTTCTGTTTTAATTATTTTAGAAACATTATCTGTTACTAGATATTCATTTTCATATTTTCCATATAATTTATTGTTCTTTATAAAGTAGGTAAATATTTCTTCATTTGTAAATGTTAATTTATTGTTTTTAAGTTTTTGATTAGTGATAGTTTCCCACTTTCCATTTATAAGTACCTTGTAACCAGCTTTATAAATTTCATTCTTTTTTAAATCTAGATAAAAGACTTGTTCTTGTTTTTGGTCATATAAATAACTACGATTTTTGTAATTACCTAGAAAATAACTATCAAAATATAGTTCATAACGAAGATTAAAATCTTTAACTTTTGCGTTGTTTGAATTAATCATGTATATTTTATCAAACTTATAGTTTTGGTCATAATCTGGTACTAATAGAAAGTTATTGATACTCGTTATTAAGTTTAGATTATATATATCTTTGTTAAATAAGGAAATTGTTGTTTTCTTTTTGTTATTTAAGTAAATAAATTCATGATAATTCCATAGTAAATAGGTTTTGTTAAATAAATTACCTATTTCAATATTTTTGTATGAATCATTCTTGTTAAATTTGTTATCTTTAGTTTCATAGAAATATTCTTTATCATTTTTACAAACATTATATAAATTAACATGAGTTGTATCAAATGATAAGCAATGGTCTAAATTACTTTCATTAACTGTAATATCTTTGATTAGTTTTCTTTTGTTGGTGTATTTACTTTTGTTGATAACTTCATAAGTGTTATCTTCATATTTTATTTTAAAACTGTAATACTTAGCTTTTTTGTGGTATTCTTCGATGATGTTAAAATTATCTATTTCATATTCTAGCTTATAATGATGAGGATAAAAAAAGAAGAAAAGAAATATACAAAATATTAATATTAAAAATAAAATTAGATTTCTTAACTTCTTCATAATTATTCCATTTCACGTGGTATATATTTTTGTTTTTCACTCATCATCATTTCTGTTATATTTGTTTCGATTTCATCAAGACCACTTTTTGGTAAATTAGATATTGTTACTTCTTCTTTAACAGTATCAATTTTTATTTGTCCCCAGATTAAACCTTGATAAACAAACAAGTCATTGTATAAATCTGGTGTAATTGAACTTAAGAAATAACCCCAGACAACACGTTTTTGACCAATTAAAATTCTTTTGTTAGTAAGTACTACTACACAAGTTTGAAATATATCGTAGAATTTATCATTTTTTTGACCAGCAAAAGCAAATGTAACATATTCACCTGGATTTAAATGTTTTTCCACTACAGCACAATGGTCTTTAAGATTCCAAATGACTCCTCCTTTGTGTCTGCGTTTAAAATCTAATACTTTATCATATACTTGACCCATTATTATCACCTATCTATATTGTATAATAAATTTTAAAAATTAGCAATTGTTACTTTAAATATTTTGTTGATACATAGCGATTATTGTAAATTTCAGTCCAACCATTTTTTTGTTTATAACTTGTTACAGTGGTATTTTTGGGTATAACATAAAGAATTTTGCCATTTGGTTTTGCTCGAACATTTAAAAATGATGCTGTAGTTTTCTTTGATTCATATATTATACTTGGTTTATTCTTTGTTATAAAGTTTTTTGAAACGTATTCTTTATCACTTATTTTTGCCCAGTTACCTGTGATGCTTAGAACTTTAATTTTTGTATTCTTAATAATGGTATTTACTAGTTTATATTTTGTACCTGGACCAAGTCTTATATTTAAGTTTGCTGTTGTATAATATATGTTATCTTCATCCTTATTATATAGTTTTATGAAATTTAAGTTTTTAGTATTTTTTATTGTTGTAAAGTTTTCATCAATAAAGAAGGCTTCTTCAGGTTTAACGTTTTCTTTAGTTGTTTTTAATATCCATAAACCAAGGTTATTTTTTGACCAACCACTAGATATAAATTTTCCTCGACCTACGGTGATATGAAAATGAGGTCCAGTTGCATTACCATCTTTTCCTTTTGGAAATATTTTATCATTTTTAGAAAATCTTTTACCGATATATAAGTTTTTTAAATACTTATCTTCGGGGTGAACAATCATGAGAGTTACATAATCATTAAATGTTGGTGTTATTACTGGAGTTGTACTTTCAAGCCAGATAGTATTTGATGCTTTTAGACCAACGCCATATACTTTTTTTACAATCATTTCATCACATGGACAATAAAAATAACTATCGTTACCACTTCCACAAGCATCATCAATCGGGTAATCTTTTGTATTTCCTTTTTGATGTCTTTCATGAGTATAATTACCTTTGTAACTTTGAGTTATGTTCATAACTTTTAAAGGATATGTTAAATAATTCATAATTCTCCTTTCAATATAGTGTATGAACTTGTCCAAAAATGAATAATGTTATTTGTCTATATTAAAATTAAATGCTATAATGTTTATGAGGTTGTTATGAAAAATATATATTATTATGAAGATTTTGATAGTGATGTAGTTACATCTAAGAATCAAGATTTTAAATTAAAGAAAAATTATAAATGGGTACATCACAATATATTTTATAAGATTAGTTCTTATTTACTTTATTATATATTTTTATTTATAAGTTTTATCTATGTTAAATTAATTTTACATGTAAAATTTGTTAATAAAAAAGTTTTAAGTGGTAAAAAGAATTATTTTTTATTTATAAATCATACACAGGAAGTGGGAGATGCATTTATACCTGCTTTAATCACATTACCAAAAAGACCATATTTTATTGTTAATAAAGCAAATTTGGGTATACCTTTTTTAGGAAAACTTTTACCTATGCTTGGTGCTATTGTGGTTCCTGAGGATTTACACGACTTTAAATACTTTAGAGAAGCAATTAATAATTATGAAAAAAATCATCCGATTGTGGTTTATCCCGAGGGACATGTATGGCCATATTATACAAAAATTAGACCTTTTAAAAAAGGAGGTTTTCAACTAGCAATAGATGAAAATAGTGAAATTTATTCTGCAACAGTTACTTATCAAAAAAGAAAATATAGTAAAAAACCTAGAATTGTTATTTATATAGAGGGAGGTTATCAAGTTAATAATCTATTAAGTAAAAAAGAAAAAGTTAATGATATTATAAATAAAGTTAGAAATAGCATGATTATTAATAGTGGCAAATCTAATGTAGAATATGTTACATATAAAAAGAAAGATAATTAAATATCTTTCCAACCTGCGATATCTTTAATGTCAAATTTATATATTAACTTTTTATTATAAGCATTTTCATATGCTTTTTTCTTTGATTCATAATCTATGTTTGCCATGTTTATTGAATCACTTTTTACTGTTTCATTTATTTCAGGATAAATAACTTTGTTAATATTTAAGATGTAGTTTACTTTATTAAATTCGTCATTATCTTTAATAGAGGTATCATGCATAATTGTAAAACATGATATTACTGGAACATCAAGTTCATGAGCAAATTGATATGCACCACGTTTACACGGACGAGGAAGTCTATAGTTAAACCACATTTCTTCTTCAGGATAAATAAGCACAATATCTCCGTTTTTTAATATTTTTTCAAGTTCTGGAATGAATTTTTTTATTATGTAATTTGGACTTTTACATAATGGGATAACATTTATATTGTTAAATAGAAAACCTAATTTACCAGGCATAGCTAGATTAGTATCTTGAATAACAATATATAATTTTTTATTTAATTTTTGTTCAACTAATTTTCTAACTGTGAAACTGTCTAAAGGATTAAAATGATTGCTTGTTATAATTGCACCTTTGTCTAGATCAATGTAATCAAGTCTTTCTAAACCTTTTATTTCTATGTCAGGATATATTTTTTTACCAACATTTTTAACTATCTTATTAGCTATTTTATTTTTTATTTTGTATATTGGTTTATCTTGATTTTTATAAAATTTAATTATTAAATGTTCTAACTCTTCATCAGAAATGCATGGATCATTTACTTCGACTTTTTTATTTAATTCATTATTTTTAATATTAACTTTAATGTTGTTAATAACTTCTTTTTTACTTCCTCCGACAATCATAATCTTTGTTCCTTGCCAGTTTCGAAAACATTTTTTAATGTTTTTTGTTCTTTAGTTAGTGCATATGCTCTTTCTACCATTTGATTCATAAATTTATTATCTTGTTTTTTATCTTTTTCGCTGTAATTTTCTTTGATATTTTTTATTTCATCATAATACGGAGTATCTTTTGCATATTTCCAAAAATAATCTTTATATTGTACTTCGTCATATTGCCATGGCTTTAAAAATAAATTGTAATGAATGATGATTGGATTTTCAATTTGCCTATTGTTTGGATTTGGCATAGCATCGTATCTATCACTTAGATATTTAATGTGATTATAACACATTGCATTTATATAATCTTGATCTGGTGCCACAACATCAAATTGATATTTTGTGTAAAGATTGAGAAACTTACCTACAAAGTTTAGTTCTCTAAGTTTTTTAGTATCCATTAAAAGAACACCAGAGTTAATGTATTTATCTCTTGGAACACCTATGACATTCTCAAAATAACTTGCTAATTTTTCATTATCATTTGTTGATTTATCTACAACACATCCAAGATAGTTACCTTTCAAGTCTTCATTATATAATAAAGATATATCTCCGGGTATTATTGTATCAGCATCAATATAAATACATTTATCATATTTTGGAAACATTACAGGTATAAATAATCTAAAGAATATTGTTAATGTAAAGGTATATTCTCGTAGACGGTTACCTAATCTGTCTGTAATCATCGACAAATTTTCATTCATTTCTGTTAAAATTATATTTACATTTTCTGTTTCAAGTGATTTTAATATTTTGGCATTTTCATCACTTAGATTTTCATAAATAACATTTATATCATATTTATAACCTTTATTTCTATTTGCTATTAAAGATTTTATTGAAACATAAACAAATTTAGAATAGTTATCATCAATAGCATAGAATATTGGAATAGTTATCATTTTGTTTCCTCCTTAAATTTAAGATAATTGTTGATTATATCATCAAACTCATAATATTTTAACACTTCATGAAGTCTTTCAATATCCCATGGTTTAACTTTTTGAGTTCTAAAGTATGGAAAGAACTTGAATGTTGTGGTAAAATGTCTCATTACTGTATCTTTTTTCAATGCATGTTGTTCATTGTATTTCCTTTTTACAATTAATTTAGGTTTACAAAATTTGTTTAATGCTGCTTGATCTGGCAATAACATTTTTCTATTTTGGCACATTTTTCTACATTTTTTAAAACTTCCACTTTGTTTAATTAATTTTAGGTTTAATAATAATACACCAGAATTCAAATAATCTTTTTTAATTCTATTTTTGCTATAGAAATATTTTCCATAAAAATCTCTGGCACCAGCAATCTCATATTTAGTATTATCAATATTATAAAATTCTTTGATTGATTTACAAGCAACAACATCATTATCTAGATATAATATTTTATCTGGTAAGTCATCTAATAAATCTGCATATAATCTTAACATGCAATATGGGGTAAACAGTGAATTTAAATTACTCGTCGGGGTATCAGCTAAAAAGAGAGCTAAAACATCAATAAGTTTGATACTACTTTTTTTATTTGTATCTTTTAGTAATTTATCTAACTCTTTTATTGTTTTAGATGATACGCTTTTTTTATCATTATAGTCCATACTTAATACATATATATTTAATGGACATTTATCATATTTTATAATCGATAAAATTGATATTATTAATCCATCTTCAATGTTGGAATCTCCACAGTACAATATATTCATTTTACACCTCACATACTGCTATTAGATAATCATTGTAATCTATTATTTTTGCATCTATTTTTGTTGTATCAACATTTTCTTTACCAAAGTTTAGACCAGTGCCTTTCATTTTTAAATATGCTTCCTTTTTTACCCAGATTTTAGTAAAGTCATATTTTAAATTATTACTTTTTGCCATAATTTCTTTTTCAGCATCATAAAAATATTTGTTGATAACTCTTTCATTATAATTTAGATATTCTAAATCTATCCCGATTTCTGAAGATGAAATAGCAATTGCACAAGTATCTATATCATGACTTATACTAAAATATAATTGATTATCTTTTAGATATGGTTTACCAAATTCATTTTTTATAATAGTAAATGAATCTATGTTGTATTCTTCTTTCAGTATTTTTTTTAACAAGTCATGAGAAGATATATTTTTTTCAATATATAACTTATACATTTTTACTTAAGTAGTTAACTATGTCTTCGACAGTTTGAATTTTTTTAATTTCCTTATCAGGTATTTCTAAATTATATTTAGTTTCTATTTCTGATATAAGTGTTACAAGGTCTAAAGACTCAAGATCTAAATCTGCGATTAAATTTGTTTTTAAATTAATCTTTTTTGCTGGTACTTCAGATACTTCTGATATTATTTTAATTATTTCCTTTTCCATATTTTTCCTCCATAAATTTATTTCTTAATATTTTTTTATTATTGTTTTTTGGAAACTCATTGTTTCTTAAAGTAACTAAGGCAATTTGATGATTCTTTGGAACTTTGCTATTGTATTTATAAATTAAATCATCAAAGTATGATTTGTTACCAAGATATTCTTCGCGTGGATATATTTCAGCAAGTAATTTGTTATTATTTTCATAAACTATTATTTCACTTACTGCTTCATCATGAGATAACTCTTCTTCAATTACTTCCGGAGATATATTTTCACCATTACTTAGAATTATTAAATTTTTCTTTCTACCTGTTATAAATAGAAAACCATCTTTATCTATATAACCAAAGTCTCCGGTATGAAAATATCCATCTTTTAGAACTTCATCAGTTGCTTTTTTATCTTTGTAAAATCCTAGCATTACCATTTTGCCTTTTACTAAAATTTCATTTTCTTTGATTTTTATTTCGGCACCTTTTACAATTTGACCTACGGAACCATCGCGGTAATAATGATTTCTGTTTACTGCAACAACCGGAGAACATTCTGTTATACCGTAGCCATTTAGAATATTTATTCCGATACTTCTAAAAAATATTATGTATTTTGGATCTAGATAAGCTCCGCCGCAGATAATGTATTCTATATTTCCACCGAAACTATTATGAATTGATTTAAATAATTGTTTTCTTAAATCTATTCCAATTTTTAATAACATTTTACTTGTTTTAATCATACTTTTTAAAAGATGTGTCTTTTTATTTTTTTTAGCATTTTTCCATATTTGTTTATAAAACGTTTCTATAAATGTTGGTACAACAAACATGGTATTTGGTTTACTTATTTTTAAATCCGTTAATATAGTTTTTAAACTATTGTTGATAAATATAGTTTCATTATAAAAGAATGGTTTTAAAATACTTGTTATTAAGCCAAATGCATGATGAAATGGAAGACATGCAAATACATCTCCGTTTGGTTTAAAAATACTGCATGCACCATAGATATCACTTAAAATATTTTCTTCACTTAACATGACACACTTATTAGCACCAGTTGTACCTGATGTAAAAAACAATACTGATTCTTTACATTTTTTCTTTGTTTCTTTTTTATTTAGTTTTGGAATATCTAAAACATTATCTATTTCATATGATTTATATTTCTTTATTATTCTTTCTAAGTCACAATGGTTTTTGCTATAGTATAAAACTTTAGTATCACTTTGTTTTAATAATTTTTTTATTGATTCTTCATCTAGATCCTTATCTATTAAAACTGCAATATTGTTACTTATTATTATACTAAAAAATAATACTATGTAGTTGTATGAATTTTCACTTATAATTGCTATACGCTCATTATTATATTCGTTGGTTAAATAATTTGTTAAATATGTTACATCTTTATAAAAGTCTTTATATGATTTGTTGATAACTTCTTTATCTATTTTATAAGTAAAGGCTATTTTATCAGGATTTTTTTTATAATTAAGACTAAGTAATTCAGAAAAACTACTTAATAAAGGATGTTCATAATAATCATATGGTTTATTCATAATTTCAACTCCATATCTAAAGTCTCTATACATAATAATAACATGAATTTCTTACTTTGGAAACCATTTTTTTCAATTAAAAATTTGTAAATGTTTCAATTGTCTTTAGTTTTATATAATAAATTTCTGATTCTTCGGTGAATTTTTCATTATACATTTTGCTTTCTTCTTTAAATTCTTGTTTTAAGTTATTCTTGTATTCTTTAAAAGATTTAAATCCGAGTAATTTAAAGTTTACCATTTCTTCTTTTAAGTCTTTGAACTTTATTACTTCTTCGCTTTGGTTTTCTACGACTCCAATAAATATTCCATTACATATTATTAAACTTTTTTTATTTTTACTTGGTTCAGAAAATGAATATTTTACTTTTATTGTATAGTCTTTTTCTCCGTTTAAGATTGATTTAGCAACTCTTTTCTCACTTACATTGATTGCACTATATGATAAATATTCTAAGACTTTGGTATTTGTGTACCTTTTTAGATTATCTTTATATTCTTGCTTTCTACATTTTTTGTGATATGTCATCATGAATAATTTGTCTTTGATAGTTTTATGCTTTTTATCATAGATATAGTCAAATCTGTTGTTAATATCTTGCATTTTTTTGCTTTCGGTATAGTCTCTTAAACCAATTAGATGAAGATAACTTTGAACTTGTTTTAAAAATAATATTTCTTGGTTGCTGTATTCAGATAAAAATTCATCAGGAATTATAAAACTTTCTGGATATTTATATAATGATTCGATAACTTCATCAAAACTGTGACAATGTTTTATCTTTTGTTGTTTGTAATGATATATTACTCCGGTTCTTGCAAGATTTTCGATTGCATAAAGAAGACTTCTATTGATATCATATTGTTTCTTAATGTATGTAACCCACTCAAATGTTAATCTTTTTTCATCAAAGAATGGGTATGGTAAAGTACAACTTTTAAACTTTTTATATCTTTTATTTTCTTTGTGTTGATAAAGATAAAGTTTTATTCTATCGCTTGTTTTCATATGAGTGCCTCCGTTTATAAGTGTTTTTTATATTCTAAAATTATCCAGTAAATTAATAAACCATAAATATAATTCTTTTCATCTTTGGTTAGTTCTTTATTCATGGGTATTTTATGCCACTTGTAAAGACAGGTTCTACAACAACAAGCACATGCATGCATTGCTATAAACACAGGATGATTCTTCATTGGTGTTTGCTTTCCATCATTTTCAGGGTTTGCTGGTGCTAATTTTTGATTTATAAAATCTACAGCATGTCTTTTTATCATTGACATTCCCTTTTCATTAATATAATCTATATCCTTTTGTTTTAATTTAAATGATGATCTGAACTTTGATTTTTGAAGTTTATTTATTACATTATTATAAATAGTTAGATTCATCAAAATATTCCCTTTTGGTTATTAAAGTAACTACCCAAGTCATTGTTATTTTCTTCTTTTTGGGTTTTTCTTAAATAAAATCTATTAGTTTCGAATTTATTTCTTCCAATGAATTTCATTTTTTCTCCTTATGGTATTAGTGTTTTAACTAACTTTTTACTTTTATTGTTTTCAATTGCTAGTTTTTTATCAAGATATCTTTTTTGAAGTTCAATAAATATTTCTATGATAAATGGATAATTCATTTCTTCCATATAATCAATTATAGCATCAATATTTTCTTTTATTAATGTAACATTTTCTCCTTGTTCATTTATAATTGTGTATGAATCTAGAAAATATGTCTTTTTCAATTCTTTTTTAGTGAATTCAGGTATTCTATATAAACCATTTTCCATCATGTATTCTTTTAAGGTACTTACCATTTCTGGCATTTCTGCTTGAGCAAATTCTAAAATTTTTCCATATATAGTTAAAGGTATTGTTTTAATGTTTGGATTTAATTGTTTAAGTTCAAAAAACGATTGTCTACTTTTTTCTTTTTTAGCAAATGGCATGTTTATTAAAAATTCAAACTTAGAAAATTCAGTATTATTTTCTTTTGCATCCTTGATACGTTCATATAGAATTTCTATTTTTCTTTTAGTGATTTCATATCTTGTTAATTTATTTTGGTATACTTTATTTTCATATTCTTGATACAAACATGGTTCTAATTCTTTAACAACTGTTAAGCAGATGTTAAAAATTGTTTCATTTATACCTATTTCTTCACAAATATCTAGTAAATCTATTTTTGAACTTGCTAAAAAGTATTCAACAACAAATTTTGAATAATCATAATTTTCAAAATAATAACGAAAGTTTAAATAATAATTTACGCTTGCAAATATTTTCTTTTCTTCATATTCTGAAATTATTTTACCAACACGAGCAATTATTGGAATATATTCTTGATATTCTTCATTTGTTTTTGCTTTTTTAATGATTGATGCATAAGCTTTTTCAAACTTTTTGCTACTCGTGTAGTATTCACTTAATAAAAGGGCTGTTTTATATTCATTTTCATTGGTGCTAATGATTGTTACCATTTCTTTTAATTTTTCTAATTTTTGTCTTAATATTTGATTATTTTCCATATTTCCCTCTCCTTTTGTATTTGGTATTTTATCATAATGTAGTTAGAAAGTCAATTTTTTAACCAAAATAAAACTCGATTGTCTTGATGACTCGAGTTTAATATCAATTTGGTGGAGAAGAGGAGAATCGAACTCCTGTCCAATATACTCTATATCACAACGTCTACAAGTTTAGGTAGATTTAAATGTTCTTGTAAAAATGGCTCTACACTAACCTATTTACAAGTAAGTTTAGTAAAATTCAATACATAATCCTAAACAAAAAATGCATTATATCTTATATTTATTAACCCCTAATTCAACCTATAAGAAAAATTGAATAGAAGTGCTCCCTTAACCTCTATTAGGCAAAAGCAGGAGCGAAACTATAATTAGCTTCGTCATTTAATTTTAATTGTGCACTTAAGGTATGCCGACCACTTGCAGTCATGCCTAGTTATACATGTCGAAACCTGAACTTCCCCATGTGACATAATTATAACAAACAATTTGCATTATGTCAAACTTAACAAACATCTGCTTGAGATTCCCCATTCAAAGAAAAATCTGCAAATTCTTGTTTTAAATATAATGGGTAAGCTGCCGCACCTATCATTGCTGCATTATCTGTACAATATATAAATTCAGGTATTGTAAGTTTTGCATTGTTATTTTTTGCAACTTTTCCGATTTCTTGTCTTAAATATTTATTAGCGGATACTCCACCTGCTACAATTACATTTTTTATACCAGTATTTTTTAAAGCCAGATCAGTTTTACGTGCTAGTTCATCTACTGCTACATATTGAAAGCTAGCTGCCAAATCAGCTTCACGTATTTCATTTCCCCTTTGTTTTTCATTATGAACAATATTAATTATTCTACTTTTTAAGCCACTGTAGCTAAAATTGTATGTATTATCCATTACTGGTCTTGGAAAATCATATGTTACTTTTCCTTCGAGAGCTTTTTTTTCAATACCAGGTCCACCCGGATATGGAATATTTAATATCCTTGCTACCTTATCATATGCTTCACCAATTGCATCATCTAGTGTTCCACCTAAAAATTCAAAATCATAATCGTTTTTCATAATTATTAGTTCAGTGTGCCCTCCGCTTACAACTAAAGCTAAAAGAGGAAATACTAACTTGTTGTTGATTGCATTAGCGTAAATGTGACCTATTAAATGATTTACTGCTATTAAAGGTTTCTTATAAACATAGCTTAATACTTTAGCAAATTCTATGCCAACTAGTAAAGAACCTAATAATCCTGGTTTTTGAGTTACGGCGATTGCATCAACATCAGCTACACTCATATTAGCTTTTTTTAGTGTTTCTTCAAGTACCATTGTAATATTTTCGGTATGCATTCTTGATGCTATTTCTGGTACTACCCCGCCAAAGTTTGCATGTGTGTATATTTGAGTTAATATAGTAATTGCTACTACCTCACAACCATTTTTAACGATTGCTATGCTTGTTTCATCACATGATGATTCAATAGCTAAAATGTATACGTCTTTCATATTTAATTCCCCCATTTCATTAATATAGCATCGCTATTTTCATAATAGTTTTTTCTTACATATATTTCTTTGAAATTATTTTTAGTATATAAACTTATTGCTGGAGTATTATTTGATGATACTTCCAGTGTTATCGTTTGATTCTTAGCGATACTTTTTAATTCTTGTAATAATTGCGTTCCAATGTGTTGGCAACGCATGTTTTTATCAATAAATATACTTAGTAAATCAATATTATCTGGAAATATTAATGCATATAGATATCCCACTATGTTATTACCATCTTGAGCTACCAATACAATCGCATTTTTATTACTTATTTCAGTTTCAATATGAAATAATTTTTCAAAGTTATTATGTAATTGTTTTCCAAGTTCATTTATTTTAGGTACATCCTTAATTGTTGCTTTTTTTATCAAGTTCAACACCTATTTTCTTTATGTAAATTGGATTTACTCCGTGAGCATTAGTTTTTTTCTTATTTTTCATATAATTATATATTGATTCTGGATCAATGGTATATGTTTCATTATACAAAATTCCATTATTTAAATTGTGATAATCTTCATTGTTTAAATAAATGTATTCCTTCTTAGGATTTAAATTCTCATCGTATTCTGCAATATAATATCCATTTCCATCTGAAAGAGCTATATTCTTACATTTTGACCCTAGGGCTGCGACTTCCAGTGATGTAATTGTTTTAATAGAAATATTTAGTGTATATGCCAAAGTTTTTGCAATAGTTACTCCGAGACGTACACCTGTGAAAGATCCCGGTCCATTTACAACAATTATTTCATCCAGTTTTTGATTATCTATTACTTCTACAATTGTGGGAAACATAAACTCACTATTATTTTTTTTGTTGATAATTTCCTTTTTATTAACAACTTTTCCATCTTCATAAAGAAATACTATTATATCGGATAAATGTGTGTCTATAAATAAAGTTTTCATTATAAAACCGCACTACAGATTTCTTCGTATTCTTCGCCATGGGGCATGAATACTAAAACTCTGGTATCTTCATCAATTACTTTAAATTTAATATCCAATCTTTTTTCAGGTAATTTATTTTTTATAACATCTGCCCATTCAATAATGGTTACTCCACCTTTATTGAAGTAGTCTTTTATACCAATAGTGTCATCATCTTCATTTAAACGATAGACGTCCATATGATATAATGGTAGTTCTCCTGTTGTATATTCTTTAATAATATTAAATGTTGGACTAGTAATTGTTTCATCAATTTCCATTGCACTTGCAAATCCTTTTGTGAAGACAGTCTTACCACTTCCTAATTCCCCATATAGGCATATTACCATATTGGGAAATTTTTCGCTCTCTAAGTCTTGAGCTACTCTCAATGTGTCATTTACTGACCTTGATGTATATCTAAAATCCATTTCTAATCACCCTATTTCTATTATAAATAAAATCTATATTTAATACAAGCATTATGACAATATTTTACGTAAATGTTATACATATTACTTAAATTAAAGAATTTAAAGCAAAAAAAAATTGGCGACTACCTATCTTAGCATTACACTATTTTCGGCGTATTAGGTCTTAACTTCTCTGTTCGGTATGGGAAGAGGTGTACCACCTAAGCTATCGTCACCAATAAAGGATTTTGTCCTTTAAAAAACCCGATAATGCAATGATATAATTCATCTAATAAGAAATAATTGTTTTAAGTTAAATCCTCGATCTATTAGTACTAGTCAGCTCAACGTATCACTACGCTTCCACCTCTAGCCTATCAACCTTGTCGTCTACAAGGAATCTTACTTCACGAAGAATGGGAAAATTCATCTTGGAGGAGGCTTCCCGCTTAGATGCTTTCAGCGGTTATCCTGTCCATACATAGCTACTCTGCACTGCAACTGGCGTTACAACAGATACACCAGAGGTATGTCCATTCCGGTCCTCTCGTACTAGGAACAGCTCTCCTCAATTTTCCTACGCCCACGACGGATAGGGACCGAACTGTCTCACGACGTTCTGAACCCAGCTCGCGTGCCACTTTAA
>ENA-OOXT01000008-OOXT01000008.1-human-gut-metagenome-genome-assembly--contig:-NODE-8-length-128608-cov-6.699252_pt1 | contig 128608 bp, 135 predicted proteins | sample MGYA00241590_ERZ501349 | MGnify/ENA primary metagenome ERZ501349 (study PRJEB25962, sample SAMEA2042838) | human gut metagenome | biome: human gut; feature: human-associated habitat; material: faeces...
CATATTTTTGTAGTCCCTCTTTTTTATTAATGTCTACTTTAAGGGATGCATTTCAGTGACTAGTCTCTTTATAATTCTTCGCGGTCTATGTTTTTACTTGTTAAGATTCTATTTTTGTTTTTATAATTATGTTGGAACAACTAAGTATTCTTGTAAAGATACATATTATGATACGTATGATGCAGCTTATGATGTATGCAAAAATTATTGTAGTTCTGGTACATATTATAATGGTAAATGTTATAAAATAAGTTAAATTTATTAAATATTAAGGAAATAGTATTCTATTTCCTTTTAAAATATGATAAAATAGTTTGTATTGAAAGGACTGATGGTGGTATGAAATTAAATAGTAAAGATGGAAGATTATATAATAGTATAATTGAAGTAATTAATCAAGTAATGGATAATTATGATTATGACTTTTTAGTTGGATGTAATAGTAATAAATATTATACTTATGATTATGAAAATATTACAGTTATAAATAATAATGATAATATAATTAATATAGTGGAATTAATAAGTCTTGGGTACTATCTATTTGAAAGGTTAGGTTTAGAAGGTATTGAACTTAATATAAATTGTAATAAAGAAATAAGTAATATGCTTATGAATTTGGATATAGATTTAATTAGTAGTGAAAGTGATAATTTAAGTTTTGAATACTTAGTAGATGATGAAGTAATTGGTAATGGTAGTAAAGATAAAATTAATATAAGTGTAGAAAAATTACTTGAAGTTATTAGAAAAAGACTTATTAACAATGCATTAGATAAAGTTATTGATGTAAATATTAATGCATCTGGTATTGAAGAAGAATATCATGCCATTAAGATTGCTCAAGATTTAAGATTAAATAATATAAATGTTGTTATAAATAAAACAGGTGCTAAGTTTGATATATTGTTAGATCAAGACAATTTAAATTTAGGATTAATACTTGTTAAAGATAATAAAACTAATGAGGAAATTAAGTTAGATGAAGCTGAAATAGTAGATTATATGTTAGGAAATATTTAGAAAGAAGGAATTAAAATGACAGTAAAAGAATTATTAAGTGATGGAAGTAAATACGTAGATAAAGAAATTAAAATAAAGGGATGGATTAGAAATCATAGACCTCAGAAGGAATTTGGTTTTATTGATTTTTCTGATGGTACTAGTTTTAAACACTTACAAGTAGTTTACACAAATGCTTTAAGTGATTTTGATAAAATTATTAAATTACATAATGGAAGTAGTATTGAAGTTGTTGGGGACTTTGTTAAATCTGAAGGTAGTGGACAAGAATATGAATTAAAAGCAAAGAGTGTTACTTTACTTGGAGATTGTCCAGAAGATTATCCATTGCAACCTAAAAAACATAGTATGGAATTTTTGAGAAGTATAGCATATCTTAGACCTAGAGCTAATACTTTTCAAGCAGTATTTAGAGTTAGAAGTGTAGCTGCGTATGCAATACATAAGTATTTTCAAGATAGAAATTATATTTATGTTCATACACCACTTTTAACAACTGCAGATTGTGAAGGATCTGACCAAATGTTTAAAGTTACAACACTTGATATGAATAATTTACCTATGAAGGATGGTAGTGTTGACTTTAGTAAAGATTTATTTAATAAACAAACATTTATAACTGGTTCTGGACAACTTCATGGCGAAACATTTGCTCTTGCTTTTAGTAAAATTTATACTTTTGGACCAACATTTAGAAGTGAAAACTCAAATACTAAGACACATGCTAATGAGTTTTGGATGATTGAACCTGAAATTGCTTTTGCAGATATAAATGATTTAATGGATATTGAAGAAGATTTCTTAAAATATATTGTTAAGTATGTGCTTGATAATTGTCCAGATGAAATTAATTTCTTTGATAAGTTTGTTGAAAAAGGATTAAAAGAAAAACTAGAAAAAGTGGTAACTAGTGATTTTGTTAGAATTGATCATAAAGATGTAATTGATTTACTTAAAAATAGCGGAGAAAAATGGGAATTTGAACCTGAGTATGATGAAGACATAGCTAAAGAACATGAAAGATGGTTAACTAATCATTTTAGTGTTCCAGTATTTGTTAAAAACTGGCCAAAAGATATTAAGGCATATTATATGAAACTTAATAGTGATGGTAAGACTGTTGCTGCTGTTGATTTAGAAGTACCTGGGGCTGGTGAATTAATGGGAGGCTCTCAAAGAGAAGATGACTTGGATATATTAATAAAACGTATGGATGAAATGGGTACAGATAAAGAATCTATTAATTGGTATTTAAATTTAAGACGTTATGGTGGATGTGTTCATTCAGGATTTGGAATGGGATTTGAAAGACTTATTTTGTATTTAACTGGTATGGAAAATATAAGAGATGTTATTCCTTATCCAAGAACACCAGGTTCATGTGAATTTTAGGAGGACTTATGGGTAAAATTGTTGCAATTGTTGGAATGTGTGGTAGTGGTAAATCTATCGCTAGTAAGTATTTTGAAGATTTAGGATATAAAAATGTATATTTCGGGGGAGTAACTATGGAAAAATTAAAAGAAGCTGGTTTAGAAGTTACTCCAGAGAATGAAAAAATGATGAGAGAAAAACTAAGAAAAGAACTTGGAATGGGAGCTTATGCAAAAGTTCTTCTTCCTAGAATCTTAGAATTATCTAAAGATTACGATGTTGTTTTGGATGGTCTATATTCATGGAGTGAATTAAAAATTTTAGAAGAAGAATTTGATATGAGAACTATTGCAATAGTTTGTGATAAAAATTTAAGATATGATAGACTTTCTAAAAGAGATATAAGACCTTTTAATAATGAAGAAGCTAAAAAAAGAGATATAACTGAAATAGAAAATATAGAAAAGGCTGGACCTATTGCTTACGCAGATTATTTTATTTATAATAATGGGTCTATGGAAGAGTATTATAAAAGATTAGATGAAATAATTAAATTATTATAGGAGTGATAAATTTTGAGTAAATTTACAAAAGAAATGGTAGATGATTATGCTAATAAGTTGCTTATTGGTTTAACAGATGATGAAAATAAAATGGTTTTAGATGAATTTGGTTTAATTGAAAAACAAATGGAGATAATTGCAAATATTCCCAATATAGAAAATGTTGATGCAATGACTTATGCTTTGGATGATTTTTGTTATGAATTAAGAGACGATGAAAAAATCTCTGAAGTTGAAACTGATAAGCTATTAGCTAATTGCGATTGTGTGGAAGATAATTTAGTAAGTGTTCCAAAGGTGGTGGGATAATGATTAAAAATGGTATTGTTGAACTACATGAATTGTTAGATAATGGTAGTGTTACTTGTAGTGATTTAGTTAATGAATCAATAAGGGAAGCTCATAATTTACAAAATAATTGTAATGCTTTTGTTACAATTATAGATGATGCAAAGAATGATTGTAAGTCTGATAGCATACTTTGTGGTATTCCTTTTGGTGTTAAAGATAATTATTCTACGAAAGGTGTTTTATCAACTGGTTCAAGTAATACTTTGAAAGATTACGTACCATTTTTTGATGCTACTGCAGTAGAAAATTTAAAAAAATGTGGTGCTGTAATGGTTGCTAAAACTGCATTAGATGAATTTGGTATGGGTGGTACTGGTACAACTGCACATACTGGTGTTATTAAAAATCCTTGGGATAAGAAAAGAATTTGTGGTGGTTCATCAGCTGGATCAGCATGTAGTGTTGCTGCTGGAGTTTATCCATTTGCATTTGGTAGTGATACAGGAGATTCTATCCGTAAACCTGCTGCTTATTGTGGTGTTGTTGGATATAAGCCTACATACGGAATGATTTCAAGATATGGTTTATTTGCATTTGCATCTAGTTTAGATACATGTGGTGTATTTACTAGAAATGTTAGGGATGCTGCAATAGTAGTTGATGCTATGAAAGGAATAGATGATAAAGATCAGACTACTTGGGATTCAAGTGACATTAAATTATATGAAAATTTAAATAATAAAGTTGATGGTAAGAAGTTATTTTATATTAGTGAGTTAGTTGATATAAATAATTATAGTAATCCTAGTGATGAATTAAAGAAACATTTAGAAGAGTTTCATAAACTTATTCTTGTATGTAAGAATATGGGTATGAAAGTTGAAGGTGTTAATATTGATAAAACATTACTTGATGCAATACCTAGTGTTTATGTGTGTATTTCTTGTGCTGAGGCAACAAGCAATATGTCTAACTTAACTGGATTAATATTTGGACCTAGAGGTAATGGTGTAAATGTAGTAGATATGATGAAAGATTATAGAACTAAAGGATTTTCTCCTCTTATTAAAAGAAGGTTTGTTATTGGCTCATATGTATTACAAAAAGAAAATCAAGAAAGATATTATTTAAATGCATGTAGAGTAAGAAGGTTAATTGTTGATAAATTTAAAAGTTTATTTAAAGAATATGATGGATGTATAATGCCTGTAGGTAGTGGAGTTGCTCCATTAATTAGTGAAGTTAATAATACAATTACTGATAACGATGTAAATGTATTAGAAAATCACTTACAAATTGCTAATTTTGGAGGTTTTCCATCAATTACAATACCAAGTGGATTTATAAACAATTTGCCAGTGGGTCTTAATATAACTGGTGATTGTTATAAAGATCAAGAAGTATTAAATATAGCATATGCAATTGAAGAAAAGTTAGATTATAAAAATGTAATAGCGAGGGATTATAATGAATAGTAAATATAAAGCAGTAATTGGATTAGAAATGCATTGTGAGATGAAGAGTAATGCTAAAGTATTTTCTAGTTCTAAGAATAGTTATAGTGAAATTCCTAATATTCATGTTAATGAAGTAGATATGGCTTTTCCAGGAATTCTTCCCACAGTAAATAAAGAATGTGTTCGTAAGGCTTTACTTATGGCTCAAGCTATTGGATGTAAAACACCTGAATATATGTATTTTGATCGTAAGAATTATTATTATCCAGATTTACCAAAAGGTTATCAAATTACTCAGATGCATAGTCCAGTGGGTGTGAATGGTTGTGTTACTATTGATGTTTTAGACAAAGAAAAAAAGGTTTATATACATGATATTCATTTGGAAGAAGATTCTGCAAGTATGGAACACTTTTCTGATGCATCATTAATTAATTATAATAGAGCAGGAGTTCCTTTGCTTGAACTTGTAACTGAACCTTGTTTAGAAAGTGCTGAAGAAGCTGTTGCTTTCTTAGAAGAAATGCGAAGAATATATCAATACTTAGATGTGTCTGATGCCGATACTAAAAAAGGTCAAATTAGATGTGACGTTAATGTATCCATTATGGATAAAGATAGTAATGAATTAGGTACAAAGGTTGAAGTTAAAAATGTTAATTCATTTGGTAATGTTTACGAAACAATTAATTATGAGATAGAAAGACAATCTAAGTTGAAAGATGAAGGCAGATACGATGAAGTTGAACAAGAAACCAGAAGGTTTGATGAAGAAAGTGGCACAACGATTAGAATGCGTAGTAAAGCTGATGCAATAGATTATAAATATTTTGTAGAACCGAATTTACCTAAGTATAAGATAAGCCAAGAATGGTTAGAAGAGATAAAAAAAAGCATAACTATGTTACCTAGGGATAGAAAATCAAAATATGTAAATGAATATGGTTTATCATTATATGATGCAAATATTATTATTAAAAATAAAGAATATGCTGATTATTTTGAAGAATGTATTAATTTAGGTATGGAAAAAAAAGTGGCAGCAAATTGGTTATGTGTAAATATTATTGCTTATTTAAATAAAGAATTAATTAGTTTAGATGAGTTCTATCTAAAACCTGCTTTGTTAAATCAAATAATTAGTGAGTTAGATAGTGGTGTTATTTCATCTAAACAAGCTAAAGAAATATTTAACAAAGCTTTGGAAGAAAAACGTGAACCAAAACATTTTATAAGTAAAGATAATGCTCAAGTTAGTGATAAAGATGAGTTAGATAGTATAATTAATAAAATAATAGATGCTAATAGTAGTCAAGTTGAAGCTTATAAAAATGGTAAAACTAATCTTTTTGATTACTTTGTTGGTCAAGTTATGAAGGAAACAAGAGGTAAAGCTAATCCATCAATTACAAAAGAAATATTAAAGAATAAGTTAGACAATTAAGGAAGTGAATTTATGAATGATAAGTTAAAAAATGCATTTATCGCATTGATTGTTGTGGTTGTTATTGTTGGTGCTGGTGTACTTGGTATGGTTGTTGGAGGATTCTTTAAAAAAAGTGACGAAGTAGTTAGTGTTGCTAATGGTATCGTTACTGATAAAGATGTTAGTATGAAGGAAGCTAGTGTATTAACTACATATGAAGAATATACTAAATTACTTGAAGAATATGATAGTAGTGATGTAGTTTTATTAACTAATAATGATTTTAATAATAATGATTATATTGTTGATTATATTTATTATGATAAAGATGTTTTAATAAGTAATATTGATTTGGAAGTATTAGATGAAGGAATAACAATTCATTATGAAGTTAATAAGGAACCTGATAAGAGTGATAAATATTTAATATATTTTATACCTATTGAAAAAGGTATGTTAAAAGAAGTAAAAGTAAATAGCAGAACATTTGATGTAAAATAGCTTTTACTTTTTTTATTTTTTTGGTATAATTGTAAATAGTAGAAGGATGTGATAAAAATGTTTGGTAAGATAGTATATATTGGTGAATCTGAAGCTCATGTAGAAAACTTACAAAAAGATAGTACTTCATCTGATTTAATGAATATGAATGTTATTTTTGAAGCTGAAAATCAGAGAATACTTGGAGAAGTTCAAGAGTTAGGTAGTGATGTAATTAAAATTAGATTCTTGGGTGAATATATTAATGGAAGATATGTTAATGGGGTATTAAGAAAACCATTGTTAACTTCTAAAATTAGAATGATTAATAGCGAAGAATTAACTGAATTAGTTGGTACTTATAATGCAGATAGTTTTATTTTAGGCGAAAGTGCTATATATAAGGGATTTAATATTAACCCAAGTATTAATGCTTTATTTTCTAATCACTTAGCTATATTTGGTAATAGTGGTAGTGGTAAATCTTGTGGGGTTGCAAGAATTGTTCAAAATATATTTTCATCTAAGTATCAAGTTCAATATAATGCAAATATATTTATATTTGATGCTTTTGGTGAATATAAAAATGCATTTGGCAAGTTAGATCAAATTAATTCAAATTATTCGTATAAATTTATTAGTACAAATCCTCAAGATTCTACAGATGAATTATTGCAAATACCAGTTCCTCTTTTAACTCTTGATGATATGGCTTTACTATTACAAGCTTCAAATCATGCTCAGTTACCTATTATTGAACATACAATTAAACTTGCTAAAATATTTGCAACAGATAGTGAAGAAGCTAGAAATTATAAAAATCATTTGATAGCTAAAGCTTTACTTGCGGTTTTGTTTAGTAATGAAACTGTATCTAGTAAGAAAAATGAAATATTTACAATTATTGAAGTATGTAATACACCAGAGTTTAATTTTGATAGTGTTATACCTGGTCTTGGTTATACAAGAACATTTAGTGAATGTTTTGAAATTGATTCAAATGGTAATTTTGGTGAATCAGTTTTGATTACAAATTATATTTTAAGTAAAATTAACGATGATTTAGATAGTATTAAAGCACCTGATGTTGCATCATTTACATTGAAAGATTATGCTAAAGCTATGGAATTTACTTTGATTAGTGAAGGATTCCAACATAATCAAAATTTACATGATGATGCTGTAATTCTAAGAGTTAGACTTAATAGTATAATTAATAGTAAACTTTCTAATTATTTTACTGGTGCTTATATACCTGTAAAAGATTTTATAAAAAATTTACTTGATAATAAAGGAAAAAAAGCTCAAATTGTTAATATAAACTTAGAAGATATTGATGATATTTATGCTAAAGTTTTTGTTAAGATTTTTTCAAGATTGATATTTGAACAAGCTAAGGGCAGTGAAAAAAGAGCATCGATTCCATATCACTTATTCTTAGAAGAAGCACACAGATATATTCAAAAAGATAATGATACATTCTTACTTGGTTATAATATATTTGATAGAATTGCTAAGGAAGGTCGTAAGTATGGGGTTATTCTTGTTATTATAAGTCAAAGACCTGTTGAAATTAGTGATACAGTTATTGCTCAATGTAATAATTTCCTTATATTTAAGATGACACACCCATTAGATATTAAGTATATCGGAGAAATGCTTCCAAATATTAGTCAAGATATTCTTGATAAGCAAAAAGTATTACAACCTGGTACTTGTGTAGGTTTTGGTGGAGCTTTTAAAATACCTATGATTGTTAAAATGGAAATGCCAAATCCAATGCCTTATAGTAGTAACTGTGATGTTTCTGGTTGTTGGAAAATGAATGGAAATGAAAATGTAGAAGTAAAGAGTAATTTGAATAGTGGTGTAGTAAATAATTTTAATAATGAAGAAGTATTAAACATTGAAGTTGGAGATAATACAACTAGTAATATTGAACATTTTATATAATTTAAGTTTAAAACGGACCCGATTTTGGGTCTTTTTTAGCACATTTTAACCGACACTTTTATATATAGTGTTGATTTAACTTTGTATTTCTGTAAACTACAATTTTTCAAATTTTAAAAATTTACCCCCATTTTTGCAAAAAACTGTCATTTAAATGCTTTATAGTGCACAAAAGTGACAGAATTCTTGCATTTTTGGAGGGCTTGCATTTTTATTTTTTTTCGTTTATAATGCAAAACGTGGAGGAAATATTATGAAACAGTTTAACGAAAAATTTAGTTTTTTATGAAAAATGCTTATAATTTTCTTAAAATTAATGAAGAATTTGAATTGTTACAAATAATCAAATAATTATTTTAAAGACCATAATAATCATAGGTATGGATAATGAAAGAACTGTGATTATTAACAAATTATATTCTAAAAATTATAGTATTCAAAATATTTAAGTTTCGTTAGATATTCTCGTCGAAGAAGTCAAACGTAGACTTACACTTAAAAAATAGTATACTCATAATAAAACTGTGTTTATATTATTTCTACCACAAAATTATAGCTCTTTATTAATAAAAATTAAAAATAAGTAGGGTCGGCTGGATCCGAAATTGGTCTGTGGAGGGAGAGTTCCCCGGTGAAGCAGAAATGCTCTGTCGTGAGGCAGGACGAATAAATTATGTATCTTTGATTAATACTATATAATAAGTGTTTTATATCTCACATTAGACACAAATTTGACATTTTTCATAAAATATGATATAATTTTAGCATATTAATCAAAGGGAGAGTATTAATATTATGATAAATTATATAAAAAACAATAAATCAAAAGTAATGAAGTTTATTGTTCTAATAGTGGGTATAGTTATATTACTTGTTCCCCATAAAGGTGAAGTTCTTCAAGTTGAAGAAGTTAATTTAAGTACAAAAATTGAACTTAGTGCTAAGAAAGAACTTACTGAATCTGAAAAGGTAGAAGCCTTATTAAATGAAAATTTTGATGAAATATCATTTTTTTCTAAAGTATTCCAAATTAATGAAGAAACATTAATAGATAAATTAACTATAAATTATAAAGAACTTAATTTATTAGATGATGGAATTATTTTTAAAAAGATATTAGTAGATTATTTATTTAATCTAGAACAATCAGAAAGAGAATTATTCGGAAAGAATAAAGTTTATTGCACAAAAGATTCGGGTTACATTATTAATTTAATTAATTATTATACCGACATATACGATAATGTAGATTATAGCATAGCAAGTGCAATCGGTGAAATTGAATCTGGATTTACATCTAGATATATGCTTAATAACAATAACATATTCGGTGGAATGGCCAATGGTCGTTTAATTAGTTATAAAAGTATAGAATATGGTACACTAATGTATATAAAGATGCTAAGTGATGGCTACTTTGGAAAAGGGTTTAATACTGTTGAGTTAATAGGTATAATTTATAATCCAATGTTTAATGAAAACGGTGTCAAAGTTGCAAAACCTACCTGGGTAAATAACGTAAAAAGAGCTATGGAAAAGTATAGTGTCAAGGAAAAACTTGATGTAACTGTATTTAATTAAGTACTAAGTGAATATTTAGTACTTTTTTTGTAAAATGTCTTAATTTGGGTTTTCAAATTCAATATAATTTGGTATAATAAAGATACCTAGAGGAAAATGTCTATGTCTATTATAAAACCGACTAGATAGATGATAAGGGAATCTAATTGGATTGTGGTGTAGAAGACTTAACCATTAAGTGAGTAAGGATCCTAAAATAGTTCATGTGATGCCCACCTCGCGAGAGCGGGTTTTTATCAAAGCAGGACACCTTTGGGTTTTATTTTGGAGGAATTCATGTTTAATAGATTAGAATTATTAATTGGTAAAGAGAGTTTAGAAAAATTACACAATACAAAAGTATTAATTGTAGGTGTTGGTGGCGTTGGTGGTACTTGTTTGGAAGCTTTAGTTCGAAGTGGTATTGGTCACATTACAGTAGTTGATGGTGATGTGTTTAACGAATCTAACTTAAATAGACAAATTATTTGTACAATCAGTAATCTTGGTTCTAAAAAGGTTGATGAAGCTATAAAGAGAGCCAAAACTATTAATAATGATATTGATATTATTGGTTATGACATATATTTAAATAAAGATAATATTAATGTGTTGGAAAACTACGATTTTATAATTGATGCATGTGATGATGTACCTGCTAAATTATTACTTATGAAATATGCTGAAGATAATAATATTACCTTAATTTCATCAATGGGAACTGGAAAAAGACTTAATCCTAGTGAAGTTATTGTTACTAGACTAGATAAAACTTCTGGTGATCCTTTAGCTAAAAAATTACGAAATGAAGCTAGAAAACTAGGCTTAAGTTTAAAAGTAACTGTTGTGTGCAGTAAGGAAGAAACTTTAAATAATGATAGAGTAGTGGCATCAAGTATTTTTGTTCCATCAACTGCTGGCTTAAACATTGCCTACGTTGTATTAAAAAAAGTAATCGGTTAAGATTACTTTTTTTCTATCAAGAACTTTGCTAACGTATTTGGATTATCTTCATTATATACGATATCATATATGCAATTTATTAGTTCAATATTAATATTTTTTTTCTTTAACATCTTATATATGGTATCTAGGGTATTATATCCTTCAACAGTATTATTTTCTAAATACTTTAAAATTTTCTTTCTGTTCTTTGTGCTTCCAATTAAGTACCCGAATGAGAAATTACGACTTTTAGTACTTGTGCAAGTTAACATTAAATCTCCGATACCTGCGAAAGATAAAATTGTTTTTGGATTACCACCAAAATAATATATCATATCTTTAATATCATGTAGTGATTCATTTATTAAAAATGCTTGAGTCGAGTTTGAATATCCAAGTCCCATTAAAATACCTGATGCAATGGCAATAACATTTTTTATAGCACCGCATATTTGAATACCAATAATATCTTTTGAAACCCTTAGTTTTAAAGTTTCATTTGGCAAAGTTTCTAATACTTTATTTTTTGCTTTACCACTCATACTTGCAAGAGCTAAAGCGATTGGTTCATTATTAATTATATCAATTGCAAAAGTTGGTCCAGATATTACCGCAATATGATTTGTTTTTAAAGCATTTTTAACTATATTTGATAATAACTCTTCTTTAGATTCTTCGATTCCTTTACTAGCGATGCAAATCGGTATATTCTTTTTATAATATGGTTTCATTTTTTTAGTGATAATATCGACATATTTACTAGCTGTTATTAAATAGATTAATTCTGTATTTTCAAGTACCTTTTCTAATGATGTACTTATTTTTATATTTTTAGGAATTGGTGTATCAATTATTGATGATACTTTTTTTGTTTCTTTGAATTCTTCACACTTTTTATTATCTTCGGTCCATATCCATATTTCATTATCCTTTTTAGCAAGCATTTTACTAATAGCTAAGCTATATGCACCAAGACCTATTACACTTATTTTCATTTTTTACCTCCATTTATCATTTCATCATGTAATTTATTTAAACCGATTTCAACTTTATTATTTTTAGCTATGTAATATTTTTTACCAACCAGATTTTTAGGCATATAATTTTGCTTAACCCATGAGTTTGGGTAGTTGTGTGGATATATATAATCTGGACTATTAGTTTTTATATTATCTGGAACATTACCTGTATTTCCTTTATGGATATCATTTATAGCATTTTCTATCGCCATTACGGTGCTATTACTTTTGGGGGATAAAGCCATTTCAACTACAATTTCTGCTAAGGGTATTTGTGCTTCAGGTAATCCAACTAAATCAGCAGCATGTATCGCAGCCATAACTCGTGGACCAATTCCTGGATTTGCAAGACCTATATCTTCATATGCTATAACACTAAGTCTTCTAAAAATGCTATCTAAATCACCTGATTCAATTAATCTTGCTAAATAGTGTATTGCTGCATCAACATCACTTCCTCGAATTGATTTTTGTAATGCACTTAAAACATCATAGTGTCCATCACCATTGGCATCACTAAAAAATGCAGGTTTATTATTTATCTTTTTTACATCATCTAAGATTATATTACCATTTAATGAATAATATGAAACCTCAAGTAAATTCAAGGCAAAACGCATATCACCACTTGCTAGATTAGCTATATAATTAATTGCATCATCACTTATTTTTATATCACTAAATTTACTTTTAGCCTTTTCTAAACCTTTTTTGATATCGTTACTATCAAGCTCATGAAGTTCAAATATTTGACATCTACTTCTTATTGCTGGATTAATCTTGTGATATGGATTTGATGTTGTTAATCCGATTAAAATAATGGTACCATTTTCTATATAAGGAAGGAGTAAATCTTGCTTATCTTTATTCATACGATGTATTTCGTCAATTATTAAAACCATATCATCAAACATTTTTGCTTCCATAATTGCTGCATCAAAATCACTTTTGTTATTTACTGTTGCATTTAGAAACTTGTAATGCAAATTTAGTTCATTAACTAATGCACTAGCAATACTTGTTTTTCCAATACCAGGTTTTCCATATAAAATCATCGAAAAAAGTTTCTTGTTATTTACAAGATTTGTAAGTATTTTTCCTGGTCCAATTAAATGTTCTTGGCCAATTACATCATCTAGTTTTTGAGGTCTTAATTTATCCGCTAAAATTTCCATAATCAATCACTATTAAATTATAGCACAAATTACAAAAAAGCGATATAATATTAATAGAAATTAGGTGAAGTTATGAGAAATATTATTAATTCTATTGAAGATAAAGATGTATTATCGTTCTTGGAGTACTTAAAATATGAACGAAGATTATCTGTTAATACAATTGATTCTTACGGAGAAAATCTTTTACTTGTGAGTAAATATTTAAATAAAGATTTGATTAATGCTACCAGAGATGATATTAAAAATTTCTTTGATAATTTTGATGGCGATGTAAAAACTAAAGCCCATTATTTAACTGTTTTAAATTCTTTTTATAAGTATCTTTTATTTATGGGAAAATGTAGTATTAATCCCTGTGATGGAATAAAACATCCAAAACTTAGTAAAAAGCTTCCTGAATATTTAACAGGTGAAGAAATAAATAAACTATTTGATATTAGATTAACTAAACCAATTGATTATAGAAATAAAGCAATGCTTGAAGTTTTATATGCAACAGGTACAAGAATAAGTGAATTAATTAACCTAGAACTTAATCAAATTGATTTTGATGAATGTATTATCAGAGTAACTGGGAAAGGTAAAAAAGATAGAATAATACCTATCGGAGATACTGCGATGGACGCTTTAAAAAATTATATTTTAAATTATAGAATATTTTTAGTTAAAACAAATGATAATAATTATGTTTTTCTAAATAAAAATGGTAGTAAAATAAGTAGACAAGGTTTCTTTAAAATACTTAAAGGTCTAGCTTTTGATGCTGGAATAAAAAAAGATATTAGTCCACATACTATAAGACATTCTTTTGCTACTAATTTACTTAATAATGGAGCTGATTTAAGAATTATTCAAGAGCTTCTTGGCCATGAAAACTTACAAACTACAGAAATATATTCCCATTTAACTAATAAAAAAATAGAAGATGATTATCAAAATCATCCTCATGCTAATAATTAATTATTTGCTGTTGTCGCTGTTTTTAGCATTATTACGTGCATTACTTCTTGCACTATTTTTGCAAGTTGATTTTCTTGCTTTGTTTCTAGCATTTTCTCTAGACTTATTCATTATAATTTTACCTCCTAGTACTAGTATGCACCCAATTATATAAATTACTCATATAATTAGGTGGTAATAAAAGGTATTTATTAAAACATTTACAACCAAGATCATTTATAAATCGTGCCATATTGTATTTTTGTAAGATTGTCAATTAGTTAATGTATTAAACATATAATTTATTGGTGAGTTTATGAATAATATCTTATTTGCTTTAACATTATCAACAATGGCAGGGTTATCGACTTTAATCGGGACAGTATTCATATTCATTAAAATAAGTAATAGAAATTTAAATAAATTTATTAGCTTTTGTTTATCTTTTTCAATTGCTGTAATGATTTCTATAAGTATTTTAGATTTAATACCAACTTCATTTTTTGAAATAACTAATGTCTATGGAGTAGGGAAGAGTATTCTTGTTTTAATAATATCATTTTTTATAAGCTATATTATTATTACATATCTTAGTAATTTAATTGATAAAGAAAATAAAGGTGTTGATTTATACAAACTTGGAATTTTAAATATGATTGTTTTAATTTTACATAATTTACCAGAGGGGATTGCAACTTTTTTAAGTAGTTATCATAGTACTTCATTAGGAATTAAATTATCACTAGCTATTATGCTTCATAATATACCAGAGGGTATTTCTATAGCAGTGCCAATATATTATGCTACTAAATCAAGAAAAAAAGCTATTATAGCAACTATTATATCTGGTCTATCTGAGCCACTCGGAGCAATTCTTGCATTTTTATTTTTAAAAAGATTTGTATCAGATGTTATGATAAGTATTGTTCTTATTGTGGTAGCAGGTTTAATGATTACTTTATCTATTCAGGAAATGTTTCCTAAGGTAGTTAAATATAATGAAAGAAAATATTTATATCTAGGTTTAATTATTGGAACTATTTTAGTTATTATAAATGTATTAATTAGCTAAATAGAGTGGGGTATATTGATATGGATATAAATATAAATGTAATATAAATTAATATATAGATATTTATACAATATATTATTGGTAATATAAATATTAGTTAAATAAAATATTAAATAATATGTAGTAATAATTTATTATTACCAAATTAATGATAAATTAATAATAGCAAAAAATTTTTCCCACAATTAAGTTAACATAATATATATTATTTTTAATATATAATTTGATTTTAAATTGATAAAATTAGATTAATTGATGTAATTTATATTTTGGATAACAATAACTAGCATATTCATATACTTTGTGTTTATATGTAATACATATTGGTATGAATATGTTATGTAATAATTTTTTAAATTAAATTTAAATATAATATTTATTTATAACCTTATTAATATATAAATATAATGATTACGTGTGTGTTATAACCTTATTTATATATATAATAAGGTTATATACGTGTATAAAAAAAATCCCCTACTTTTATGAAAATTGTTGGTAGGGGACTTGTTTATTTTTTTATGAATAGAGAATTAAATGATATAGCTATTAGAATCATCAATATTAAATCAATTATGATTTTACTAATAAAAAGATTAATATTAAGTAGGTTATATAGAATATAAATAAAGAAACAACCTAAGATTATTCTAAATAATTTTTTTAAGATGAATAATATATTCTTAGAGATAAAGTTATTTTTATATACTGTTTTATAGTTTAAAATTATATGAATAACTATCCCTACTCCTTCAGATATTAAATTTGCAAATATAATACCTTTTAAATCATTTGGATTATTACTTATATAAAATATTAGCATAAATAGCATTAAAGATATTAAGTATGGTATTATTGATTTTAATGTGTAGGGAATAAGTGACTTTAGATAGGGTAATGCCCTTTCTTTACTCCACCCTACTCTTTTTTGATTTTTTCGCCATATTGTCTTTATATTTTTTTCTTTTATATGAATATTTTCATTAACTGCAGTTATTAAATAATTATTAGTGTTATAATCGTCTTTATTTATCTTTTCTAAGAGACTTTTATATAAATCTATATTAATTGCCTTAATGTCTGGTAAAACGCTCTTAAAACGAGTATTAAATAGCATATTAAATAAATTATTTATAAATTTTTCTCCAAATAAGTAATTATCATTAAATCCTTGAATTATTTTATATTTATTTTCAATGGCTTCCATACCACATTTTACTATATCATCATATGTTGTATTAATTATATCATCTACGAATACTAATGATTTAACTTGGATATTAAATTCATTTATATAACTATTTATTTCATTTAAAAAGCCATTATAATCATCAGATTTTATTACTTTGAAGTTTTTTATTGGTATTAAAATATTTGATCTATTACAAATTATTATATTTTTAAATACTTCATTTAACCTTTCTAGAGCATGATCTAAATTGTTTATATTTTCTTCATACCAATTGATTATTACTAGTATATCATTATTCATATTACTTACCACCTTATTAATAATTTTATCACAAGAAATAAAATATGTAAATGAACAAAGTTTGAAACTTTATGATGAAATGAAAAAAAGCACATAAAGTGCTTAGAATATTGTATCTATATTAGTTTCATTTTTTGATAATGAACCAGCTAGATTATTAATTAAGTTTAAAACATCAAATTCTTGTAATTTTTCATAGCATTTAGACATAATACTTGTAATTTCTTCATTTGATATATTTGCAAAATTAGTTGCACCATTTGCATCTTTTTTAGTTATTTTATCTTTATAATTTATGCTATTGTTTATTATTAGTTTGATATTATCACCATTTACATTAATAGCTATTGTTCCAGTGGTAGTTTGTTTTGAATTAGATTCAAATTTGAAATCTGCATTTGCTGTTAGACCTTCTTTTTTTAGATTGGCTTTTAATGCTTTATCACTTAGATCTAAGTCAAACGTTACTGAGTCATATGAGTAATTAATTTTAATAAAATCATTTGTGCTTTCAAGTATTATTTGATCTGTACTTTTATTATCTTCATAATATGTAAAACCAATTCTTTTATCATCATATTCAATTTCAAGATAATTGTTATCATTTGGCACAGTAACTTTTATTTTACTATCACTTAATTTTTCTCCATGATAAGTATTATCATCAATGGTAAACTTAAATTCTTTTAAATTATTATTTAACATGTTGATTGTTAATTCAATTTTACAATTATCAAATGATTCTTTCATGTTATTTAAATCTTCTTCAGAATATTTGAATAAATCCATTAATTTTTTATCATTTTTTATTGAATTGATAAATATATTATTTATTTTTTCTTTGTTTAAATCATTTATTTCATACGTATATGTTACATTTAAACCATTATATTTTGTTGATACAATACTTTCTTTTAATGCTTTATTAAAACTATTTAAATAACTTTTTATTATATATTTAATATTATCTTTGTTTGTAATTTCACTTAGTGATGTCATTAATTCTTCGATATTTGATAGTTGTTCATTTGTATCACTTGCCATATCCATATAATATTCTTTATCTGTTAAATCTTTACTTCTTAAATATAATCTTTCATTATCTACAGAAAATCCTAGATTTATACTTGCTTTTTCTCCTTGAGTTAATGTTAAATCATAATCTAAATATTTATTTTTGTAATCAGTTGATGCATTATATTCTAATGCTATATTATTTAAATCACGAAGTTCAATAGAATTTGTTTCAAACTTAATTTTACCTGTTGTTTCTGTAGGTCCTTCTGTCTTTATAATATTTGTTAAATCTATTGTGTCAATAAACTTATCTAATCTATTATTTAAATTTGTTGTTGTTTTATCTAAGAATTTCTCAGCATTATAATTATTTTTTATAAAAAATAATGTAACTATTCCCAACAGTAATATAATAAATATAACTACTAAACCAGTTATTAATCCTTTCTTTTTATTCTTTTTTTCTCGAAAGTCCATAAATTCACTTTCATTATTCATAGAACTATTTATAGTAGGTTCTACTCCACTTATTTTTTCACTATCCATAATAAATCCTCTCTACTCTATTAATATCATATCAAAAAAATTTTTAATTGTAAATAAAAAGGAAAGAATTTCCTTCCTAATTAACCGGTTTTGATGATACCCAATAATAACTCTTTCCATCTTTTTTAAATGTATGCTTATATAGTGTACCATTTTTCTTTAAGAACTTGTATGTCATATCTTTATTTGTTAGTTCGCTATAATTTGTACTACATTTATCATTTTTTGTAGTGTCCATGTATGATGTAAAGCATTCATCATTAATAACTTTTAAGAAATAATCATAAATTATTAATTCATCACCCTTTTTATAGGCATCTTTGATTGCTCTATAAGTGTGAGGTTCTGCTCCGATTGAATATGTAAAAGTTTCAGATAAACCACAATAATATGCATCATCTTTTACATAACAAATTGTTGCTCCATCATATTGAAATTGTTTATATTCAGAAATATCACTTCCAAACATATTTTTATATTCATTATTAACTTTATCTTTATTTAATTTAGTTAATGTACAAATCTTATCTTCATAATTATCTGTTGCAAATATTAATTCATCATCAAGCTTACAAATATTTTCTTTTTTCGTTTTATCAATTTTTACTTCTTCAATATCATCTTTATTCACTTTGTTATATGCAAGACATATTTTTGTTTCTTCACTTAAATTTTTATTTGTAACTTCATCTTTGCTATATGTTACAAGACCACCACATTTTTGTAAATCATTGTTTCCAAGATAACTGTAACTTTCTGTTACAACAGAACTATTTGAATTTAGTGGTATACCTTTTTTTATAAATAAAACGATACCTAGTGTGATAACTATTATTGCTAATACTATTATTAATATTGTTTGTTTTTTACTTTTTTTCATAACTTACCTCATTAAACTTTTCTAGTTTGAATTTCTGCCATTTTTTCAAATACTTCCGCTGCATTTTCAGCATTTATATCGTTATATCCAAGTTCTCGTAGTGCTTGAATTTTAACTGTACTTAGTTGTTGAGTTCTTGTTAATTTTTCTTCATTTTTTTGTTCGATTTCTTGAATGAATCTTTTGTGACTTTCTGCTAATTTACTTTTTGATGCTCCACCATTGTTATAAAGTGTTAAAGCAGAATAAAGTATTCCTTCGAATATAAATTGTTTATCTTCATCAAAAGCATATTCTTCAGGTTTAATAAATCCGTTTGATTTTGCCATGTAACCCATTATGTATTTTATTTCTGGAATATTATCCATTGATTGAAGCATATAATACATGTATTTTATAGCTGATGAATTTTCATCTGCGTTATCTTCAAGCTTTTCTTTGATAAGGAAGATAAAGTCACTTAACAAAGTTTTATTTTCTTTTGTAAGTCCAGCCATATCAATTACTGAGTCACCACTATTTGATTGTTTAATTGCATTGTTTAATCTTTTTTCAACTTCCATTAAATAATCAGTATCAACTGTTATACTTTCTATACTTTTTTTACTTCCATCTTTTATATCAAGTAGTTGAAGTAATAATACCTTCTTTTCTTTTGGCCATTTATCTAGGCTATCTAATACTAAATAATTATATACCATCTGACGTGATACTCCTAAATATTTAGCTAATTTAACCTTTGATAATCCTAATTCTTGTAATAATTCATTTAATCTATCCATATTTTTCACTATCCTTTTCATTGTTTACATACTAATTATACATAACTTAACAGTTAAAATCAAGCATAATTAGTGTAAATACCATAAAAATTCATCATTATTTTTGACAGTGTCGATAAAACCACAGCCAAGGCATTCTTCTCCGAGGTATAAAACACATGCTTGACCTGGTGTTACAGCCTTGACTTTATCCGGATATTTAACTCTGATTTTGTTATTTTCAAGGTATTCAAGACTTACTGCATGATCAACATCTCTATATCTAAATTTCGCAGTACAAAATGTAGGTCGCTCATTACTTATAAAATTAACATTATCAATTATACATTCATCACTTAATAAATATTTGTTGTCTTCACCGAATGCTACATATAAAATATTATTTTTAACATCTTTACCACAGACATAATGTCTTAGTTCATTACCACTTAAGCCAACATTTCTTCTTTGACCAATCGTATAATTCATTAATCCAGTATGACGACCAATAACTTTTTTTGTTTCAACATCAACTATATCACCTGGATTTGGTTTTAAATAGTTTTCTACAAATTTTTGATAATTTCTTTCTCCGATAAAACATATACCCGTTGAATCTTTCTTATGAGCAACATTTAAATTATTTTCTTCAGCAATTTTTCTAATTTCAGGTTTTGTATAGTTTCCTACTGGGAATAATACATTCTTAAAACATTCTTTTTTCACATCTGCTAAAAAGTAGGTTTGATCTTTATTTAAATCAACGCTTCTAAGAAGTTTACCATTTTCAATACGTGCATAATGACCTGTTGCAACATAGTCTGCTCCAAGTCTTTTAGCTTCTTTAATAAATAAATCAAATTTAATATATTTATTACATAACATATCTGGATTTGGTGTTCTTCCTTTTTTTAGTTCTTCTAAAAAGTAAGTAAAAACATAATCCCAATATTCTTTGATAAAATCAATTCTATGAAGTTTGATACCTAATTCTTCACATAACTTAAGGGCATCGTTATAATCCTTTTCTTGAGGACAGATATCCATAAAATCATTCGGGTTACCAAGTACATCATTGTTAATTGTACTATCCCAATTTCTCATGAATAATCCTTCAACTTCATAACCTTGTTTTTTTAACAAATATGCTCCGACGGCTGAATCAACACCACCAGATATTCCAATAATAACTTTTTCCATAAACATCACATCTAATATTATATATTAAATTAACAAAAAATTAAAGAGATTTAAGAGTTTTATACCTCCAAAATACAAAATTATGTCATTTATAGTAATAATCCCAATAAATAATAATACTTTTTTTAAATAAAAGTATATGGAATCATCATTATTTTTCTTATATACTATTTTTTCTATAATAAATTTTATTAATTTAAATAAATTACAACTTATAATTATTAATAATATCAAAAATATAAGTTTAGTTATAACAATATAAATAATTGAATAAAGTAATCCTTTTAAACTAAATATACTTGTCAGGGTACTTATTATAAAACCTAGGGTAAATCCATTATAAAATAAATAAAATATTATAATAGGACCTCCGAGTAAAAATATACTTAGAACTAAAATACTTGATATACATATTAAATGAAGTATTAAGCTATTAATATTTGTATCATTTATATTTTGAAAATATTCATTAATATTTAAAAATACTATTTCTTTAGTTGATTCATCAAGCATAATTACAAATACTATACCACAGATAATACCAATTGTTAAAATAGATACTAAAAGTAAATAAATCTTCTTATTTAAGCTTGTCCACATTATTATCACCACTTAATTATATTGCAAATTATTTAAAATTATGATAAATTATATATAGAAAAAGAAAGTGGTGAAAAAATTTTGAATAAAAAAGTACAAAAAATAGCTACTTGGATGATGCTTATCATTATGGTTGCAAGTGTTGTCGCAGGTATATTAATTTATGTAATTCGTTAAAGAGTCTAAATAAAAAAGACTCTTTTTTTTGAGTCTTTAATTATTAGTTGTTTTCTTTTAATATTTCTAATGCTTTATGCATCTTCATATCATATTCAACTACATCTAGTGAACCAAATGATTTTAATACTTCTTCTTTATCAACACCATAAGATTCTGCTATTTCAGCAAGTCTTTTTTCTAGTTCTTCTTTTGTGAATTTTAAGTCTTCTTTTTCAGCGATAGCTTCTAACATAAAACGATATTTAACACGTTTTTCAGCTTCTGGTTTCATTTGATTAGTTATATCTTCCATTTTAGAGCCAGTCATCTTTAAGAATTCATTGAAATCCATTCCTTGCATTTTTAATTGATTTGCATATTCGTTAATCATTCTTTTTACTTCTTCATCAACTATTTCTGGATTAATTTCCATCTTAGTATTTTCAGCTGCTTTTTCTAATACTTTGTCTAAGTGAGCATCTTCTAGAGAATGTTCTTTTTCATGTGTTAATTCTTCTTTTACTTTTTTCTTTAATTCATCTAGAGTATTAACTTCATCATAACCTAAGTCTATGAAGAAATCTTTATCCATTTCTGGTAATACTTTTGTCTTAATTTCATTAACTGTTACTTTAAATGTAACATCTTTTCCTTTTAAGTCTTCGACATAGTTTTCTGGGAATTTTAAGTTTAATTCTTTTTCTTCACCATTTTTCATTCCAATTACGCCTTCTTCAAAGCCTGGTATAAATGAATGACTTCCAATTTCTAGTGGATAGTTTTCTCCTTTTCCACCTTCGATAGCTTTTCCATCAACAAACCCATCAAAACTAATTACTGCAGTATCTCCTTCAGCTACAACACCGTTTTCTTTTACTACAACATCAGCCATATGACTTCTCATATGTTCAATTTCATGATCTACTTCTTTATCAGTAACAACTGCTTTTTCTTTTTTAACTTTTAAGTTTTTGTATTCTCCTAGTGTTACAACTGGTTTAGTAATAATAGTAAACTTAAAGATTACGTTTGTATCACTAATTCCTGTTACATCAACAAGTGGTTCAATAACTGGTATTAATTTGTTATCTTCTAAAGCTTTTTTATATGCAACATTAATACATGCATCTACTGCATCACTATATAAAGATTCAATACCAAATTTTTTGATATACATATCTTTTGGTGCAGCACCTTTTCTAAATCCATCGATTGTAACTTCTTTGTTTTTCTTTTTGAATACAGCATCCAGTGCAGATACCCATTCTTTTTCAAGTTTAATTTCAATTTCATGTTTGTTTTTCATAATTTTCCTTCTTTCGTTTGTTATATTATAATATACAAATTGCTTTTTTACAAGAATTTATGCTATTTTTTTAATCTTTATTGAATATCCACCATTTGGACTTTCAACATTTACTTCATCATTAACCTTATGATTTAGTAAAGCAATTCCTAAAGGTGACTCATTTGATATCTTATTATCAAATGGATCAGCTTCCATTGAACCAACTATTTTGTATTCTTCTTCTTCACCATCATCATATTCAATAGTTACTGTTGAACCTAAGTTGATTGCTGACTTATTTTTATTATCAATAATTTGTGCGTGTTCAAGTTTATATTCTAATTCTTGTATCTTTGCTTCAATTATAGCTTGTTCATTTCTAGCTGCATCATAATCAGCATTTTCAGATAAATCTCCTAGAGCTCTTGCTTCCTTTAAAGCTTTTATTACTTCTGGACGACGAACATTTTTAAGTTCATTTAGTTCTTGTTCAGCTTCTAGAAAACCTTCTGCTGTCATTATAAATGTATTTTCTTTTTTCATAAATTTCAATCTCCTTTTTTATTTCAATTTACAGTTCATAATCATACTATAATTTTGTGATTTTGTCAAATACTTTTACCCTCATCATGTCAAATTTGTTTAATTTTTTTGAAACTTTTATTTTAATTATACTTTTTGGATGTCTACATACATCAATTATTTCATCTTGGTCATTATATATTTTATTAATTTTATAATTAAATGTTTCTATATTCGGACCAATAAATTGAACTTCATCGCCTTTTTTGAAATAATTTCTTACTTCAATAGTGGCATAATTTGTTTCATCGTCATAATCTAAAACGAGTCCTAGAAAATCTTGATTTGATACTTCGGTACGACCTTGCCAATACTCTTCATTAACACCTGGCAATTTATCAAAAAATTGTGGTGTTGATTCTCTATTAGCACAGCGATTTAAAACTTTTAAGTAATATTCTTCATCACTTTTAGTTAATGTATTGTTATTTGCGGCATCAATCATTTTTCTATATGATAAAATCACTGTTGCAATATAGTATATCGAACGCATTCTTCCTTCAATTTTAAACGATTTAACACCCATGCCCATTTCTTCTTTAATAAAGGGAACCATGTTTAAATCCTTTGGCATTATTGTAAAATTTGGTTTATCTTGAGATGTAAATTCCCAGCGACAAATTTGAGCACAACCACCACGATTTGAATCTCTATTGGTTACATAATTTGATAAAATACATTTACCACTAATTGATGTACACATTGCCCCATGGATAAATGTTTCAATTTCAATACCAGTTTTAGATATTCTTTTTAAGTCTTCACGTGTTGCTTCACGAGCAGGAACGACTCTGGTAACTCCAAGACTTTGCCAAAACTTAACTGCTCTACTATTTAAAAGACTTGCTTGAGTTGATAAACATACACTAAATTTAAGTTTTAATTCTTGAACTAATTTTATGACTGTTATATCACTTGCAATAATTCCATCTATATTTATTTTATCTAAATAAATTAGATATTCTTTTAAACCATCTAAATTTTCATCATGAAAGACAATATTTACTGTTACATATATTTTTTTATTTATGTTGTGAGCATACGTAACTGCTTCTTTTAATTCTTCAAGAGTAAAATTTTTAGCATTTGCTCTCAGAGAATAATTTTGTCCACCACAATAAATTGCATCTGCACCATAATGGAATGCATACTTCATTTTTTCAAAATCCCCAGCGGGTGCAAGTAACTCAGGCATCTAAATCACCTACCTTAAATACAGTTTTTTTATTTAAGAAAATATTGCTTACTGGAACATTACTTAAATCATCGTTTATAACACTAATTATTTTATCATTATCTAAAGTATTTACATCATACCAATTATATAAAACATGATCTAACTTTTTTAATCTTTCATCATAATAAAATGGATATGCATAAATCCTTGTACCAAAATTTGATTCAATTACTTTAAAGTATTTATCATTAATTGATGTATTTATTTCATTATCTTTTTCTAAGTTATAATACTCTTCATAATTATCGAGTAAATTACGTCTTGAATACATTAAAGCTTTTAGACCAAATGTATAAATAACTACATCTTTTTTAACATGCTCTGTAATATACTTTATTTCATCATATGTAATATCCGAAGATACCACAATGCTATCAACATAATCTAGATAATAATTAATGGATGATACATTATTATTGATGTGGTCTCCGATAAATATTTTGGTTATATTTAAATTTTTTATTATATCTAATACTCCAAGGTCATCAAACAATATTCCTTTTATATTACTATTTTTTAAGATATTATCTAACTTATCTAAATCATCATCTGTTAATATTCTATTTATAAGGCAAAAATCATCAATCTCAGATATATCAAAATATTCATTATATCCTACGGAAAAAAATCTAAGAGGATAAACTTTTGTTACATCCTCTTTTTTTAATTTACTTAATATTTCTTTGTTTGTTACAGTAACTAGTTTATTCATTTTTCCAAGTACTTACAGAAAGTCCATCTCCGATATCATAAAATTTAGTATCGAACTCTGGATTAGTCTTTAAAAATTCAATATATTTTTCGATTTTTTCCACAAGACTTTTTAAATTACCTTTGTCTAGTTTGCTTGATTGCCCTACATAACCATGAAAATTAATATTATCAGTGATTATTGTTCCATTTGGATTTAAGAAATTTTTGTATTTTTCAAAAAATTTAATATATTGCCCTTTTGCTGCATCAATAAATATTAAGTCATATCTTAAATCTTCAGATAAATTTAATTCTAATGCATCTTGATACACAACGTTAATCTTTTTTTCCATTCCACATTTTTTAACGTTTTTTAAGCATTCCATGTATCTTGTTTCATCTCTTTCAATTGTGGTAACAATCGTATCTTGATTGGATGAAGCCATTAAAATTGTTGAATAACCTATTGCACTTCCAATTTCTAATACATTTTTAATATTGTTTTTCTTAATGTACTTCATAATAAAAGCTATTGAATCTTTTTCAATTATTGGAACATTATTTTCACTTGCATATTTTTCCATTTCCATTATGTTTTCTTTCATAATTCTCACCTTACTTTATATATTTTGTTACAAGTTCATTGAATCCCTTTTCATCAGTTGCAAAATAAACATTACCAGTTGCTACGTCTGCTACAAAGTAAACATAGTCTGTATCAGCTGGATTTAAGCTTGCTTTGATACTATCAATACTAGGATTACAAATAGGACCTACAGGAAGCCCAATAAACGAAGTAACTCTAGTATTATAAGGGTTTTTGTCATTTAAGTCAAGTTTTGTGATTGTTTCTGTCATTTCTTTTTGAACTCCATAGTAACTTGTAACATCCATTCCAAGTGCCATATTTAAGTCTAATCTCTTGTAAATTACTTGAGTTACTTTAGTTCTATCATCATATGAATTAGCTTCTTTTTCGGCAATTGATGCAATTGTTAATAGTTCATGAATACTATGTTTATCATTTTCAATTTTGTCCTTTAGGGGATCTAATTTTTTCTTTGTTTCATTTAATATTTTCTTTATTACTTCTTCAATAGTTGTTTCTTTATAAAATTCATAACTATTTGGGAATAAATATCCTTCAAGTGGATAATATATATCAGTATTTAGTATATCTGGTGTTAAGAACCAATAATCAGCTATTAAGCCTTTTAAGAAAGATGCATCATTTAATTTTTTAATTGCTTCATCATAATCTACATTTGTTTTTTCACTTATTTGTTTTATGTAGTTTTTAAGAGTTGTACCTTCTTTAAATGTTATTTTAACACTAGGTTTCTTAACTTCTTTTATATTTCCATTGTTAATCGATTTAATAATATCTGTTGCAGACATATCTTTTGATAGTTCATAAGAACCTGCTTGTAAGTTTTTGTTGTTAGTTAGAATCATATATATTAGTGATGCATACTTACTACGTATTAATCCTGCACTTTTTAAGTTACCTACGATCACTTCTGTTTTTTCACCCTTTTTAACTTCAAAATTTATTGCTTTATTACTTTTACCTGCAGGGGACAATAAAAACATAAATAGAAGCACTAAAATAAGAATTGACCCCACAACAGAACTTATTATAATTATTATTTTTTTATTTCTTTTCTTTTTCATCTTAATCACTACTTTCCTTTTTATTCACTAAATTTTCTACTTGCATAAATATATTATCTAACATTTCTAAGGTAACATCATCAACTGTTTCAAGTCTTTGAGTTCCATCATTAAAACTATAACTTGATACATAACAAATGGTATCCCCTAGTTTATTTTGTTCATTTTTAGTATAGATGATATACTCTTCATCATCTGTTTTTATTTTTAATAATGGTTTATATGTGTCTTTCTTTTTATTATCAATTACTAATTTATTTTTCATATTTTTCCCTCTTTAAAAATGTTTCAAGTATTAATACCGCTGATAAGATATCAGTTTTTTCTTTTTCTTTAATGTTTTTCATTCCATTATTTTTCATAATATTTAGAGCTTCGACGGTGGTTAATCTTTCATCTTCAAGATAAACATTGAAGCCTTTTTCTTCGAGCATTGTTTTAAAATTAAGACTTCGATTTGCTGCAAAACCTAGAGAATTATCCATATTCTTTGGAAGACCTAAAACAAAGTCTTTAACCTTTTTTTCTTCTGCAATTTTGATTAACTCATTTAAAGCAAAATCATAATTTTCCCTTTTAAATTTAATTAATTTAACTGGACTTACTAGTGTATTTGTTTTATCTGTTATGGAAACACCTAATGTAGTTGTCCCTAAATCTAAACCTATATATCTTTTCATTTTCCTAAGTACCCATTAATGATTGCTCTTAAGACTTCACTTCTATCAAATGCACAAATTTTCTTTCTAGCATCGGCAAATGTTGTGATGTATTTGCTATCCCCAGATAAAAGATAACCTACTATTTGATTTGTTGCATTGTATCCTTTAAATTCTAATGCTTCGATTACTTCATTTAGGGTCATAAGAATTAATTCTTGTCGTAACTCTAATACATTGAAGATTGTTGTTTTGTTATCCATCGTAACCACCCTTTCATATTTTAATCCGATAATATTGTATCATGTATTTCTAAAATTGTAAATATTATCGAGGTTTCTAATACATAAAACTCTTTTTAAACGATGTATCTATAATACTATACATTTGTTATTGTGTCAATACATTCGTTTGGTAAATTTAGTCAAAAAAAAGATGGAAGAAATTCCATCATGGAGGCTCCATACCAACACCGTTTATATTGTTTACATATTTAAAAGAAAACTTTAATACTTAATATTGTAGGAACTATAAGACTATAATTTATATTATAGAAAGGTTTGTAAAAGAGTTAATGATTAATAAACATCATGTGTTGATACTTCTTTCAACCTCCGATATACATGTTACTATTCAATTGTGATATTTATGTGATGTTTTTGTGAAAATTGATTTTTTTTGTAATTTTTTATCATTTTTTAAAATTTTTTGTTGATTTGTTTTGAAATTCATTATAGACATTATTTATTATACTAAATACTTCATTATCATCATTTATTTTATATGCCACTTTATCTATAGTCATTTGACTAGGAAGAACCATTATTAATGGAAGCATTCTTTTTATTAGATCTTTTATGTCTATATCTTTATTTTCTTTCATAACTTTTCTAAGATACATGCTTGTTACAAAATAATTTATTTCTTTTAATACGCTGATTATTCTTTTATCTTTTTTAGTTTTTGTTACATAATCCATTTTATTTAAAAATGTATATATATTATCGATTGATTCAAAGTTCTCTAAAGATAATACTAATCCATTTAAATCTGCATTAAAATATAGTTTTTGCATTAATTTTCTTCCAATTATTAATTCTATAGCAGAAGCTATTTGTTTTTCATATGTATAGGCTTTTAATATAGGATACTTAGTAAAGTATTTTTCTGCTAGGTATTGGGTATATCCCTCATTAATTGATTCTCCGATGTTACTATGTTCATTTAAATATTTATAAAAACCACAATGAATCATATTATTATCACTAATATATGTACTTGCAACATGCAATAGTTCATGGTTAATAGTGTTTCTATAGTTTTGTAAAGATATTTCAATTCTATTTTTTTCTGGTATCCATTGTGCTCCGGTATTTTCATGTTTTAAAACATTAGATAACTTAAAACTTCTTGTAACAATATTTAGTTTCTTTAAATTATTATTTAGTAATACTAAATCATCTTTTGGAAATGTTTGTATCATAGTATTAACAAACTCAATTAATATTTCATTTATTCCTTGGTTCATAGCTTTTCACCTCGGGTTATATTCTATATCAAGCATACAAAAAAATCAACCATTTTCGATTGACTTTCTTGTTCATTTTTATTAATTACTTTTCTTATATTAATCATCTTTTTATTGCTGATGACACTAATAATATATTATATCTTTTACATACTGTCAAACACTAATTTTATTATTTTAGATTGATTTAAAATTTCACAAATTGTTCGCTTGACTAGCATGTTTACGAATAGTATAATTATATTCATGGGAAATTTTAACTGTTGAGTACTTGCCAACTTCTAAAAAAGGAAGGAGGCTTGATAGATTATGAAGAAAAAAGATTTATTAATTATATTTCTAATAATAATCATCATTTTATTAATTATATCCTTGATGATTTTAATTATAAAAAAATAGTACTCAATCATAAACTAGATTGAGTACCAATCACATTTATGGCAAGTACTCAACATAGCAAGTTAAGTATTTCCCATTTTTTATTATATGCAACAATTTGCATTATAAACTAATTGGTGCAGGCGAAGGGACTTGAACCCCCACGGAATTTTCCATTAGATCCTAAGTCTAACGCGTCTACCAGTTCCGCCACGCCTGCATATAATGGTGGACCTCGCAGGACTCGAACCTGCGACAACCCGGTTATGAGCCGGGGGCTCTAACCAACTGAGCTAGAGGTCCATGACAATATTAATATTACCACAAATTTCCCTCATATGCAACCCTTTTTCTTCAAATATTAAAAAAACTTAAGCAACCCCCTTCGCTTAAGTTTCATAAACATTATATTATTTATCTTGTAACATATTTAATAAATCAATTTTAAACATGTCTTTTGATGCGTTTGCTTTTGAAATCATTATTCCTTTATAAGTTGTAAGTTCTGATCTGTGACCTTCTAAAAGTATTTCTGATGGTGTAATTGTTTCAAGTACTACTACTTCATCTTTTTTATGAACAGTATATACTAATTTAACTTCACCATGAATTTGAGCAAACATCTTATCACTTGGTAATTTTAATTCATAAGTTTCAGTACCATTCTTTTTATTTACTGATACTAATTCACCTACAAAGTTACCATTTCTTAAAGATGGATAATAATCGAAGTTTAACTTTTTAAAAGCTAACATATTATACTTCTTTAATGCTCTTTCTAACTTTTTAAATTCATTTTCACAGACGTATTCTAAAACGTATCCTTTCATTTTTCCATACCCCCTAATTACTCGAACAATTAAATTATACCACATTCTTAACTTTTTGTCAAATTTGTGTAAATTTTTCATATATTCGTAGTATTTCCTTATTGGAGCTAAATTATACCAAATTTAACACCAATTGTCAAATATTTCATGAAAAATGAGCAAAAGTCTTTATTTTTGCTCATTAATTTCAACGATTGTTTCCCCCAGATTCCAATTATTTTTATAGTATTTTCTAACATTTTTATTTCTTTTTAATACTTTATGAACTTCTTCTGTCAAGATATTAGTGCTTTTTCCATGAATTATTATTACTTCACTATAACCCATTTTTAAGTTATCAGCAATAAATTCGTTAACTAATACCTCTACCATAGATACTATTTCACCATGTAGGTCTAATTTAGGTGTCTTACTAGTTAGCACTATTTGCTTCCCCAGTATTATTAGTCTGTGGCAAGCCACTAACATTAAATCTAGCATTATAATAATCCATTACTTCAGATAATGATGGAATAGATAATCTAGAACCCATTTTAGTAACAGATAAGCCTGCTGCAATATTTGCAAATGTCACTATCTTATCCATATCAAAACCATTAGCTAGTCCATAAGTAAATGCACCATGGAATATATCACCAGCACCTGTTGTATCTACCGGAGTAAGTTTTAAACCGGGCATTATTTTTATTTCATTACCTGATGTATAAAGACATCCATGTTCTTCTAGGGTTATTGTTAAATTACTATTTGGGTATTTATCTTGTAATTTAGTATAAATATTTACTAGGCTTTGAGGATTATTAAAATCAAATTTCATACCTGTTACTGTTTCTGCAAAACCTTTACTACATACAATATATTTAATATACTTGCATAGTTCAAGTAGTTCAGGGGTTATTCTACCAGCATCAATTACACTTATTGCATTTTGATATTTACTTATAGCATTTTGGGTTGCTCCATAATCATGTCCATCTGTAAATATGATATCCGGAGTAAAGTCATAGTTAAGTTTTTTTAATGCAGGATGTTCTGTTGCTACATTAAATACTGTTCTTGAACCATTCTTTTTATTAATAAGAATAAATGAGAAAGATGTTTCTTTTTCATAGTTTGTTTCAATATATTCAGTATTTACTTTTATATCTTGAAATTCTTTTTTAATTTTAGTTCCAAAGTCATCAGAACCAATAGTGGTTGCAATAACTGTTTCTATACCCCATTTACCAAGAAGATATGCAGCATTTGATGCAGGACCACCACCAGCACTATATTTTTCACTAAATCTATATTTAGTATTTTCTACTGGATAATCGTCTACTGGAACAGTCATATCCCAGCTAGAATGTCCTATACATAATATTTTCATTTATTTCATTTCCTTTCATTAATATATTAAAATTTTGTAGTATTTTTTTGCTGTATCTTTATTTTGCACCCCGCCTGACCTAGTTTACCACAATAGGATCAGCGGCTGTGCCGCTTCCCGATACATAGTTCACGGAAGATGCGAGATAGAAGACTGGCCGCAAAGCAAGCACATAAGTCGCAATGTTGTAAGACACGCTACCGGTGCTATACACACCGAACGCAAGATAGTCAGAGCCCGCATAACGGGAAATAGTCCATTCATACAGCCCCATATACATCCAATTAACATTTTTAATGGCTTCGCCATTATAAGTGTCTAAATTTGCTGTCCATGCACTTGGTGCTGCTGCAAATCCATAATCACTTACATACATTAAGCCAACTTTTGCACTATATGTTGTTGCATTATCAGTTGTATTTGTTGTTACTGGACTTACTATTTCATTTTGATATGCTGTTTTAGCTGGTTGGGTTCCTATATTTTCCCATGTATTTCCTCCAACTTTCCATGTTGTTGTATCTATTTTGGCTGCCCAGTCTGCTCCTATATTTGTTATGAAATTTGTATTTAAATTTGTTTTATTTAACAAACTTGTACTCCATGTATTTGATCCGTATTGATTATTTCCTGTATGGTCTGATAATCCATTATAATTCCATGTATATCCTGCTATATTAGCTAAATTGTTACCTTTATAAGCTGAATTATCCCAATTATTTGCAGTATACATCCTGCTGTAATCTCCATCTGCACCTAATAATGCTGTCGTTGCATAATCTGATTTGATTAGTTTTACTTTATCACCAAATACTCCGATTATTCTATATAGATTATCTGCTGGGCATGGTGCTACGTTTGATCCAAAACATACATAGTTATTTACTTGATTACTTGCACCTGCATATCTATATGAGTTATCCCCTGCTCCATTTGTTAGGTTAGAATCGTGATAATATATATTAGAATTTTTTATTCCAGTATATTGAGCAATAACACAATCATTTAATGATTTACCTGGGCAGACATCAGTTGCCGTTAATTCTTTTTCTTCTTTTTGTAAATATAACTTTGTTTCAAAACTATTGCCATAGTTTCCTGATTGGTCTATGTTTAGATTTAGATATGTAAGTGTAATATTCCAATCATGTTCCGTATATGTTGTGCTTGAGTTTGATGTTATTTCATAGTTATTTGCGATAGCAAATAAACCAGTTTTAGTTGTTACATCAAAACCTGATACACCATTATATGTTCCATAAGTTAAATTATCTAAAGATGTTATTTCATTACCATTTGGATCTGTTATTGTAAGTATTATTTCTGGTGTTGTTCCATCTGAATATTTAAATGTGTTATTAGTAATTTGTAAGTATAAATAATAGTTGTAGTTGGCTGTTTTCTTTGTACTATTGGCTTTTAATCTTGCTATTTCTGTTGAAGTTACCACTAAATTTGAACCACTTTCTGGTAGTGTTGTTGCTGTTGCATTTAGACTTAGAGGTTGCCCTAGTTCCAATTTAAAATCATCTACTGTATCAGATATAGTTGTTATATTACTTAGTGCACTTTGTATTCTTGGAGCTAAATATGCATATGTAATTCTTGCAATAAGCAAGAGTAATATACCTATTATTAAGATACTTAATACGTATAACACTTGATTATTTTTTATTTTTTTTATAAATTTATTCATTTGTCAATCACCCTACTATTAATAGTTTAGCATAAATTCATAAAAATGAAAATATTAAAATAGTAATTTGTGTAAAATTTAGTTCAAGTCGGTTTTCTTTATGATATAAATTTTTTTATTTTTATAAAATGCATAAAAGATATCTTTAACTGTTAAGTTTTTCTTTGAGAGTTCTTCTTTAATATAGTCTTCTGTTTTATGAATATGTTTTATTACACTTTTTTGAAGTTCTCCATCTAATATTAATGCTGCAGGATATGGGCTTTGTAATTTAAAGAAGTTATATTTAAATACCGATAATTCTCCGTTTGGTTCTAAGAATGCATATTCAACCATACTTAAATCTCTGATTTCTTTTTGTCTTAGAGATACAAGTAAATCATCTAGAGAATATCTTTGCTTAATCATTTCTTTATAATTTATTTTACCATTTGCTATAATTAATGATGGTTTACCATCAAATAATAATCTAAATTTTCTACTTTTTATAGAAAAAAATGCAAATAAGACTTCTAGTAAAACTAGTATACTTATGGGTATTACTGTAAGCATTAAAGATTGTTTATACTCTTCAATACTTATTGCAACTAGTTCTGCGATAAGAATAGATACAATTAAATCTATAACACCAAGTTGACCTATTTCTCTTTTACCCATTATACGATATGAAATAAGAACAAAGAAATAAAAAAATATTGTTCTAAATAAAACTATAAATAGACTCATAATATCACCATAGTTATTATGGGTTAATAAGTAATATTTTAAACAATATATAATATAATTTATTAGGTGATAATTTTGAAAAACTTTATAAAATATATTGGATATTATTTAATATTTTTAATATTGCTTATTATAATATGCAGTTTACTTAATTTAATCGGTATAAATGAAACTATAACTAATGCATTAATATTTATATTTAATAGTATTATGTTTTTAATGCTTGGTATTAGGAATGGACATCTTGCTTTAAAGCAAGGGTATGTGGTTGGGTTAAAAACTGGTGGTTTTCTTATATTAATACTAATAATTCTAAATTTATTTATAAACAAGTTTAGTATTACATCAATTATTTATTATATGATTTTATTATTATGTAGTACTTTAGGTGGAATACTAGGAATAAATAAAAAAAATAAAGATTCTAAATGAGTCTTTATTTAATTAGGAATATTTTTAAATACATATTCATTATTTTCATATGTAACGAATGATTCTTCATTATAATATTCTTTTGTAACTGGATTTACTTCCTTTTTTATATAATTTAAAGCTTGTAGTTCTTTTAAAGTAACTTTATCACTTTTACATTTATCTTCGTTTATGCACTTTTCAGCTCTTTCAATAATATATTTTTCTTTGACAAGTATTAGTTTATCATTATGTTTTTTTATTACTTTATAAGATGTTACACCGATAAGTAAGCCACTTATAATTATTATAGATGCAGTAATAGAATATTTATTTATTTTATTCATGTGCTTCTCCATAATAATTTTTAACAAATTCATCACGATATTCTTTCATTGTTCCATTTTTAATATTTATTCTTATATTTTTCATTATTTGATGTAGGAAATAAATATTATGAATTGAAAGTAATCTTGCTCCGAATGTTTCATTATTAGTGATTAAGTGTCTAATATAGGCTTTAGTATAGTTTTTACATGCATAACAATCACAATCATCTATGGAAGTAAAATCTTCTTTATATTTACTATTTTTTAAATTGATTTTTCCATACTTAGTATAGGCATGTCCATGTCTTGCTAGTCTTGTTGGACTTACACAATCAAAGATATCTATTCCACGCATTGAATTTTCAATTAAATCAATTGGATCTCCGACCCCCATTAGATAACGAAGCTTATCTTCAGGTAAATATGGAGTTGAGTATTCAACCATTTTATACATCGTAGGCTTATCTTCACCAACAGATGTTCCCCCGACTGAATAACCATCAAAATCCATTTTAACTAATTCCTCAGCACAATGACGTCTTAAATCTGGATATTCACCGCCTTGAACTATACCAAATAATAATTGATCATTATCACATTTTACAGCTTTTCCTCTTTTTGCCCAGCGTAATGTTCTTTCTACACTTTGCTCCATATATTCATGAGTACTTGGCCACTTTACACATTCATCAAAGCTCATCATGATATCACTACCTAGTTTAGTTTGAATATCAATAGATTTTTCTGGTGTTAGAAATAGACTATCACCATTTAAATGATTTTTAAATTTAACTCCTTCTTCAGAAATATCTTTTGGTTTTGCTAGGGAAAATACCTGAAATCCACCAGAATCTGTTAGAATTGGTCCATGATAATTCATAAATTTATGAAGTTGACCAGCTTTATAAACGATATCTTCCCCGGGTCTTAACCATAAATGGTAAGTATTTGCTAAAACTATACCTGAACCAATGTCCACTAGCTCTTCCGGAGAAAGTGTCTTAACTGTAGCATTAGTTCCAACTGGCATAAACATTGGCGTTTCATATGTTTTTCCATTATATATAATTGTTCCAAGTCTTCCCATTGTATTTGGATCTTTATAATCTAATTTAAATTGTAGTTTCATTACTAACTCCTTTTCTTTATTTTATATTATCAACTATTTCTTTAAAATTTAGTGAATTACTTGCTTTAACTAAAATGTTATCTTCACTTCTTTTAATACTATTTATAAAAGCAATTGCTTCTTTATTTGTTTCAAAATGATATGATGTATCTTTATTATAACCATTATTTATTGCTTCTTCATTGATAAATTTTGCTTCATCTCCGACGGTTATTAAAATATCAATCTTTTCTTTTGCAACAAGAGCACCAATTTTACGATGTAAGCTTTCTGAAAATTTACCAAGTTCTTTCATAGAACCTAGAACTGCGATCCTTCTTCCAGGTAGGCTTGTTAAATATTTAATAGCATAACTCATTGAATCAAAATTAGCATTATATGAGTCATCAATTAAAGTTATACCTTCAGTTACTCTTACACTCATTCTATTTGAACTTAGTTCAAAATTAATTATACCATCTTGAATTTCTTTAGTTGATACATTAAATAAATTGGCAACTGCAATTGCAGAAAGAGCATTATAGATGAAATGATCTCCGCCAACTGGTACTTTATAAATGGTATTTTTACATGAGAATGTTGTTCCCCATTCACCTTTTTCTATAATTACTGGCATATAATCAGAGACTTCATTAATACCAATTGTTATTATTTTATAATTATCTTTATTTTCTAAGTACCATTTATGTAATAAGTCATTATCATTATTAATAATAACTGTTCCATTCGGATTTAATCCTTCAAGTATTTCTAATTTTGCTTTTAAGATATTTTCTCTGCTACCTAAGTTACCTATGTGTGCTGTTCCAACATTAGTTATAACTGCTACATCTGGTTTGGCAATATTAGTTAAGTAACTTATTTCTTTTAAGTGATTCATTCCCATTTCAAGTACTAAAATTTCATTATCTTTATCAAGTGATAAAATAGTAAGTGGTAATCCAATATGATTATTTTGATTACCTATTGTTTTATGTATTTTATATTTTTCTTTTAAAACACTATAAATCATATCTTTAGTACTAGTTTTTCCTGCACTACCTGTAACAGCAACTACTGGACTAAAAAATTCACTTCTTTTAAGTTTTGCCAATAAACCTAATGCTTCGATTGTTGATGGCACTATAATAACTGATTTGTTATTTTCTTTTAGGTAATTAATATTTTCTGGTGATTCATCAAAATACTCAAGGATAACTAGGCTTGCACCAGCTTCGAAAGCATTTTTATATAACAAGTTTCCATCTGTTTTTTCTCCCTTTATACCTATGAAACATGATCCTTTTTCTACTTTTCTTGTATCTATTGTTACATTTTCTATATCAACATTTATTTCATTAATTATTTTTACTATTTTTAAGTTTTTATAAATTTCTAATGTATTCATACTTCACTTCCCTTATTATTATACATTATTTAAATAGTTTTGTATATACCTCACTGAAATTACTTACCGGAATTATTTCAAGTTGTTCTAAAATTATTTTGGGAATATTTTTTAAATCATCCATATTCGATGTAGGTATATAAACTACTTTGATATTTTTATTATATGCAGCGATTAGCTTTTCTTTGAGTCCTCCGATTTTTAAAATACTTCCATTTAGGGTAATTTCTCCGGTAAATGCAATATCTTCGGGAATCTTTTTTTCTTCAAATCTACTGCATATTGCAACTGCAATAGGTAATCCTCCACTTGATCCATCTTTTTTAGTCGAAGCATCTAAGAAATGTAAGTGAATATCTTGGTTATGGAAATTATATTTATACTTATTTTTAAGCATAGTTAAACATACCAAAATACTTTCTTTTAAAATTTCTCCGGTATTACCTGTTATTGTTATTTTTTCACTACCTTTATTTAGACTTACTTCAAGTTTAGAAACTATACCACCTATACTTGCAACTGCAAGAGTACTTACTACACCATATTCATCTTCATTTATAGTTAGTTTTTGATATTTTGGTGTTCCAAGTAACTTAATTATTCTTTCTGTATTTAAAACTTTAACATTGTTAATAGTTATTTTTCTAGCTAGAGATGATAAGACTCTATCTAAGTCTCTTACCCCAGCTTCTTCTGTATAGTTATTGATGATGAAATATAAAAGTTCATCACTAAATTTTATTTTACTGTCATATACCATGTTTTCAAGTAATATTCTTGGTAACATGTAATTTTGGGCTATATCTTTTTTTTCAAATATTGTGTAACTGTTAAGTTCAATTAATTCAACACGATCAAGTATTGCTGGTGGTATATCATTTATATTATTTGCTGTTAAAATAAATAATATGTTACTTAAATCAAATGGTTCTTCGATATAGTTATCTATAAAATACTTATTTTGATTTGGATCTAGTATTTCAAGAAGAGTTGATGCTGGATCTCCTTTAAAGTCTTTTACCATTTTATCTACTTCATCAATTAACATAACAGGATTATTTGTTCCAGTTTTATATAATCCTTGAATTATTTTACCTGGGCTTGATGCTAGATATGTTCTTCTTGTTCCAATAAGTTCTGTTGAATCATTTAATCCCCCAACACTAATTTTATAAAATTCACGATTTAGTGATGTGGCAATTGACATAGCAATTGTTGTTTTACCTACACCCGGAGGTCCCACTAAACAAATTATAGGACTTGCTATTTTAGGATTTAAATTTTTAATTGCAATATATTCACTTATTCTTGTTTTAATATCATCAAGACCGTAATGTGATTTATTTAAATCTTTATATACTGCTTCAAAATTAGATGTTTCTTTTGTACTTTTATTCCATGGCAAATTTATTACCCAATCTAGGTAGTTATGCATCACACTAACTTCTGGACTATTTTCACTCATTATTTCATATTTATCTATTTCATGAGCAAAGTGTTCTTTAGTTTTTTTATCTATTTTTAATTTATGAAGACTCTTGCGATATTCTTCGACTTCAATATTTTTCCAATTTTCTTCTCCGAGTTCATTTTTAATAGTTTTAAGTTTTTCTTTTAATATATATTCACGTTGTTCTTTTTGTAGTGACTCTTCCATTTTTTCTTCAAGTTCATTATCAAGTTCAACAGACTTTATTTCTTCATTCATATCTTTGATTAGAGTTTTAGCCCGATTTAATGGATTTATTTCTTGCATGTATTCTAGTTTTTTAATTGTGTTAAATGGTAAGAATGATGCTATAGCATCAGTTATTTTATTTAAATCTTTTGAATTACTTACATAATTTATTATATCATTTGATATTGTTTTTGATATATTTATATATTCTTTTAAAACTTTGATTAACTTTTTTAATATGGCTTTTTCTTCGGATTCAATTAATGGCGGTAAGTCAATATACATTACTTCACTATATAAGATAACGCTTTTCTTTTCTTGAAAGTATTTTGAAATAGCTACTCTTTTTATACCACGAATTTTTACTTCGATGATACCATCTTTATCTATTTTATTTTTAATTTTAGCAATTACACCTACTTTGGGTAGGTCTTCAACACTTGGTTCTTCTTCGAGAGTATCAGTTGGAGCAACAACAAGGATTTCACCTTTATAGTTTTTGCTTGATTCACTAATTGCTAGGTTACTTATTTTATTATTTAATTCTATTTTAATTTCCTGATTAGGGAGGATAACCAAATTTTTAAGTAATATTACGGGAATGTTAAAATTCATAGTGAGTACCTCCTAAACTTAAATGTTATTATATCGTTTTAATGGGAATTTGTAAAGTAAAATCACAATATTTTTTTTACTTCATACAATACATTAGATAAAAAGGAGCGAATATGATTAATTGGTATATAAATTTAACATACCCATTGCAGGCTTTAGTTGCATCAATGTTTACTTGGGCAATTACTTCGATGGGTTCAGCAGTTGTATTTTTATTTAAAAAAGTAAATAAAAATACAATGGATGCAATGCTTGGTTTATCTGCGGGAGTTATGCTTGCTGCGACATTTTGGAGTTTGCTTTCACCTGCTATAGAAATGGCTAATAATCTGAATTTAATTTCATGGTTGATTGTTTCAATTGGAGTACTTTTGGGTGGCTTACTGCTTTTTAGTGGAGATAAAATATTTGATAGATTAACAGAAAATAATAAAAATGCAAGTAGTATGAAAAGAAGTTTAATGTTAATATTTTCAATAACACTTCATAATATTCCGGAAGGAATGGCTATTGGTGTTGCTTTTGGTTCTGTTTTTTATAATTTAGATGGGGCAACACTTATGTCAGCAGTTATGCTTGCAATAGGAATTGGAATACAAAATTTTCCAGAAGGTTCTGCAGTATCATTACCTCTTCGAAGAGAGGGAATGAGTACTACAAAAGCATTTATATTTGGAGTTTTAAGTGGAATTGTTGAACCAATTTCTGCAGTAATTGGAGCTATACTTGTTATAAAGGTACAAATACTTTTACCAATACTACTTGCTTTTGCAGGTGGTGCAATGATTTATGTTGTAGTGCAAGAGTTAATTCCAGAAAGTCAAACCAATGAAAAAAAAGACCTAATGGCCTTATTTACGATATTTGGATTTTTACTTATGATGATCTTCGATGTTGCACTTGGGTAGCTTATGCTATCCATTTTTCTTTCTAGTTCTTGTTAGAATATTATCATATTTGTTTAAAACTTCTGTTTCTTTATCTGGAACATATTTGAAATTTTCTATCATTTTAGCTATTTCTTCACTATCACCTGATACTGTTTGTTGTTCATGATGCGTTTGTGGTAGTGGACTTAATGATGTAATGATATTAGAAAGATTCATATTTTCATTTTCAATATCATTTATTTTCTTTTTATTTTCTTTAATTTTGTATTCTAGATATGCAAGATATCCTTCGATTGTTCTTATGTAGAATGCACCAAATAATGGGCTTTGATGAGTTGCTTCATAAATTTGTCCATTTTCACCTTTAATCTTATAAATTTGGACATACCATGGACTTCCATGATATGATAAATCTTCGGATTCTTTACTTGAAATAATTACCCCTTTGATAAATCTTTCTTCTTCGCAATCATTTTTTGAGTTAAAAAATATTAAAACTTCTGTTCCATTTGGAATTATCTTTTCCATACGCATTTCTCCTTCTTGATAATTTATTATACCATAGATTATTAATTTTACAAAATATTTATTATCAAGTTGCAATAAAACCACTTAAAAAATTATTTATTCATTTGTATATAGTTTCTTGTATGTTTTATTTTTCTTTATTAATTCATTGTGAGTTCCTTCATCAATTAATTTTCCATCTTCGATTAGGTAAATGATGTCAGCATCAATTATGGTTGATAAGCGATGTGCTACGATTATTATTGTATGGTCTTTAACTAAATTGTCTATTGCTTGTTTTATTTTTCTTTGGTTTTCATTATCTAAGGCACTTGTTGCTTCATCAAATAAAATAATTTTACTATTTTTAAGCAAAGCTCTTGCAATAGCAAGTCTTTGTTTTTGTCCACCGGATAAATTGATGCCTCCCTCACCTATCATGGTATTATATTGATTAGGAAGACTCATGATATAATCATCGACTTCTGCTAGGTTACAGGATTTCCTTATTTCATTTAAAGTTAATTTGTTATTTACTATTTTTAAATTTTCTAATATTGTTTTATTAAATAAAAATGGTTCTTGACGAATTATTGCTATATTTTGTCTTAGAGATTCTTCGGTGAAGTCATCTAGGGGTATATCATCAATATAAATGGTACCATTTGTTGGTTTAAAATATTTTAGTAAAAGATTAAATATAGTTGTTTTTCCTTGACCACTTTTACCTACGATTGCTACTTTTTTATTGGTTGGAATACTTAGATTAAAATCTTTTAAAGTTTCTTTTTCTTCATTTGGATATTTAAATGTTATATTTTTAAATTCAATATTTCCATCAATATCAGTTTTAGAAACAATACCAAACTTTTCGTCATTGTATAATTTATTATCTAGTATTTCACTTAATCTCTCAATGGATACTTTCATTTTTTGAATACTTGTAGATAAATTCATCATCAGTTCAATCGTATTCATAAATCTATAAATATAATATGTCATAGCCATAAAGAATGCAAAAGATCCATGTCCACTAATAATAAGAATGATACAAGTAGTAAATATAACAAACTCTAAAGTGCAATTTAAAATATAAATCCAAGCATTATAATTTCTTTCTGTAATCATTTGCTTATTAATTTTAAAATATATATTTCTAACTATATTTTTAAAATTATCATTCATACTTTTTCTAATTCCTAAAGCTCTTATTTCTCTTATACCACGAACAGATTCACTTACAGAAGCAACTGCTCTATCCTTTTCCTTATTTATTTCCTTCTGCTTTTCTTTAATACTAGGTAAATATTTATGCGAAACAATATAAAACAATACTAAATAAATAATTATTTCTAGAGCAACTATCCATGAATTAAAACAAATATAAATAAATACAATGGCACAAGTAAAAAGTGATATTATTATTCTAAGAATTTGTCTGAAAGAATCTGCTATCGTAGATGAATCATTAGTAATTCGATTTATAAATTCTCCACTAGATTTTTCTTCAAAAGCTCTCGCAGGTAACAACCCTACTTTTTCATAAACAGCACATCCAATTTTTTCCATTATATTGTTAGCACACTTTTCTACATAAATTCTTCCATATCTATTAAAAAATAAGTTATCAATAAAATCTATAATATATATTAAAAATAATACAGCTATTGTTAAACCAAAAGAACTAACGCGAGCTTTATCAATTGCAAGCCCAAATAAATAACCATACAAAGTTCCTATCATCGAAGTGGTAAATAAAAAAACAAATGATTTAATAAAAAGTTTTTTTTCTCCCCCGCAATATTTTTTTAAAAAAATTATCATATCCTTTAAATTCATAATCACTCACCATTTTTTATTTTTTGTTTTAAATCAAATAGTATGTTTAAAGCTTCGATTGGTGTTGTATTTAAAACATCAATTGAGTTAATTGTTTTTTTGATAATATCTTCCTTTTTTTCTTGAACATCAAAGTCCATAGCTAGTTGAACTTTTTCACAAGGATTTTTTTTCTTACTGTTTGTTTCATATTCATCTAATATTTCTTGGGCTCGATTTAAGAGTTCATCTGGCATTTTTGCAAGTCTTGCTACATGAATACCATAACTTTTATCTACGGAACCATTTTTTATTTTGTGCAAGAATGTTATTTCATTTCCATTTTCAACTGCTGAAACATGGACATTTTTAATGTTTTTGAAGTTTTTATCTAAGCGAGTTAGTTCATGGTAGTGAGTTGAAAAAAGCGTGAATGCGTGAATGTTGTTACTAATGTATTCAAGAATTGATTGAGCAAGACTCATTCCATCATATGTTGCTGTTCCACGACCTAGTTCATCAAATAAGATAAGGCTGTGTTCAGTTGCTCCGGCGATGGCATTTCTTGCTTCTTTCATTTCTACCATGAATGTCGATTCACCACTTACTAGGTCATCACTAGCTCCGATTCTTGTAAAGATTTTATCAATTATTGGAAGAGTTGCTGATTTACATGGCACGAAAGAACCCATTTGAGCCATGATTACTATAATTGCCAGTTGTCTCATGTAAGTTGATTTACCACTCATATTTGGACCGGTGATTAAAAGAGTATCTATACCTTGCTCTAATATACAATCATTTGGCACATATTCACTTTTGCTTACAACTTCTACTACTGGATGACGTCCATCTTTGATTTTTATTATCTTTTCATCTGTTAATGTTGGTCGAACTAAATTATATTCTTCACTACATACTGATAAAGACACTATTGCATCTATATCACTGATTTCATCTGCTGTTTTATTTAGAAGGGGTACTTCTTGTTTTACTATATTTTTAATTTCACAAAACAATTTATATTCTAGATCTATGATATTTTCTTCAGCATTTAGTATCATGCTTTCTTTTTCTTTTAATGCTGGAGAGATATATCTTTCACAATTTGTTAAAGTTTGTCTTCTTTCCCAATGATATTCTTCTTTTACTAAAGATTTGCTTCCGTTTGGAATTTCAATGAAGTAACCAAAGACTTTGTTAAAACCAACTTTTAGATTTTTAATTCCTGTTTCCTCTTTTACTTTTGCTTCGAATGCTGCGACGAAGTCTTTTCCACCACTTCTGATGTCGCGTAAGTTATCTAATTCTTCATTATAACCAGATTTTATCATGTAGCCTTCTTTGATACTTATTGGTGGATCATCAACTATGGCAGAATCTAATAAATTATATAACTTTTCATGAGTGTTTAAACTATAGTTAAATCCAAGTTTACTGGAAATATCTTTGATTGTTGGAAGGACTTTGATACTATTTTTTAATTGAAGTAAGTCTTTAGCATTTAGACTTCCATTTATTACTTTACCTGCGAGTCTTTCAATATCATATACTTCATATAAAGCGTTTTTAAGTTCATCTTTTAAAATAAATTCATTGTTTAATTTTTCTATTTTGTCATATCTTTCATTAATTTTGTTTTTATCTTTTAAAGGGTTTAGTAGCCATGTTTTTAACTTTCTGCTTCCCATTGCCGTTTTACATTTATCTAGTAACCATATAAGAGAATAAGTTCTTTCTTTTAGGCGAAGAGTTTCGATTAGTTCAAGATTTCTGATGCTGTGAATATCCATTTCAAGATAGTTATTTTTCTTGATGTAGTTAATTTTGTTGATGTGGGATAAATCTTTTAGTTGTCTTATATCTAAGTAGTAAAATAGATGTGCTATTCCATTTTTAACACGAGCATCTTCGATTGTATCTAGTAAATTTTTGTATTTATTCCAGAGAAATTCACTACTTATTGTTACTTCAATACCATAGGTATTTTTTAGTAAATCTATTAGATTGGTATTTAAATTATCTATGAATATTACTTCTTTTAGGTTGTATTCTAGAATTTCGTTTATTAGTTTTTCTTCATTGTTTTCTATAGATAAGGTGGCTAGATAACCTGTTGAGATATCTAGTATTGTTAAAACTATAATGTCTGAGAAAAAAAGAATACTTGCAATGTATGATGAATCTAAGTCATTAAGTAGGTCATTATCAGCGATTGTTCCTTTGCTTATAACATCTACAATTCCTCTTTTTACCATACCTTTTGTAAATCTTGGATCTTCTAGTTGTTCACAAATTGCAACACGATATCCTTTGTTTACAAGTTTTTCGATGTATGGTTTTACATTATTATGAGGTACTCCGCACATTGGTACCTTTTCTTCTAGACCTGCTACTCTACCTGTTAGAGTTAATTCGAGTTCACGAGATGCAATTAGGGCATCATCAAAAAACATTTCATAGAAATCACCTAGTCTATAAAAAACTAGTTCTTCTTTATACTTATCTTTAATTTCCATGTATTGAGCCATCATTGGGCTTAATTTTGTTCTATCCACTTCACTTATTTTCATACTTCAAAACCTCATTGGTTATTATAACACAGGAAGTGTTAAAAAAGAAGTTAAAGTTGTTTTTTTCGTTTTAAAACTAGTGGTTTTCCATTTATTTGTTGAGTTACTTGAGTTTTAATTTGTTTTGTTTCTTCTTCAAGTGATACCACTTCATCTAAAGTTTTAGTTTCTGAAAGAGATTTCTTTTTTAATAATGATAATTCATTTTCATATTTATGTTTCAAAATACGAGCATTTACTAAACTGGTTCTAGTTTTTTCTAGGTTCTTTTTGTTACTCTTTTGAAAATGTAAAACAAATAATGCTGTTGCTAATGTCATGATTGAACCACTCATTAAAATAGTGATAAAATTTTCATAAACAACCATACCAAAAGCACTAAAACATGCATTTGTTAAAAATGTCAATGGAATATATAATGGTGACATAATTAAAGTAGTTCTTAGTAAAGATTTTCTAGTGGTGCATTTTTCTATTTCTTTTTTTAACTCATTCATTTGATTTGTTACTATTTCAATCTTATTTTCTTGTAAAAGAACTTCTTTGGCATTAGAAATGTATTCTCTTTTTTCATATTCACCGGTTTCATTTCTTACAAGCAATTTTTCATCTGTTAAAACTATTAATTCTTTATTCATTTTAATATCTCCCTTTAGTGAATAATATCTTACCATAACATTATATTAAATACAAGTACTTTTTCTTTATATAAATAAAGTTTAAAGATAAATCAATATTAGTATCAGGTATGTTATATATTTCTATTTCTTTTACTTCTTTATCATTGATAATATCAATGATGTAATCATCATCGATGCTGATATAACCTTGGCTTGGGGTTTTTTCCTTGATTATGTATGTACCTAAAGGAAGATTATCAATTTCAAGTATTCCATCTTCATTGGTAATTCCTTCGAATATTATTTTTTCATTAAATATTATTTCAAAGATAGTATCTTTGATTGGATTTAGATTATTTGCATCTTTTTTCTTAATAATAAGTTTTCCTTTTTTTAGGTTGTTAATTAAGGTAAGTTTTGCTAGTACTTCTTTTTCATTATTGTTTTTAATTAATTCAATCTTATGAATTACTTCATCGATAATATAACCTTTCTTGGTTTTTGTTTCTTTTAAAAAGTACGTTCCAAGTTCTAAATTTTCATAAGTTATTTCACCATGTTCATTAGTGGTTAATTCCTTTATTAGTTCGTTATCACTACTATATAAAGCATAAGTTACTCCTTCTAGTTCTTTTGCTTTGAAATAATACTTATTATCATTTATAACTAGAGATTCTCCATATTTTTTGATAGTGATTGTACCCTTTGGTTTTTTTGCTATTATTTTGTAGGAAGCAGAAACTGGAATATTTATATAACCTTTTAATATGTTTTGACTCTTATTTGAAATAAATATAATTGGATTTACATTATTCATTTCTTTATAAAGATTAAATGTTTGTTCCTCATTTAAGACTTTAACTATTAATTCATTATTATTTAATGTGATATTTTCATTATCAGTTTTATATTTGTATAATACATTTAAATTATCTTTTAGAGTTATTGTCTCATTAATATAAACTTCTGGTATGTTAAATTCTGGAATAGTGAAATGATTATCAACCAGATTATAGATTTCATTTATTTCATTTTCATAGAGATTTAGATTAATTTCTCCTTGGAGGGTATCTGTGAAATAAAACGATCCTTCAGAATATATTTCTCTCCATATAAGCATTTGAGTAATATAATACCATGATGAATTAGTGTGATCATAATAATTATCTTGATAATTATAGCCGTAGTAACTAATTAAATTTATTCTTTGCCATAATTTTTTACTTATACCTAAAACATTTTCAAAATTATCTTCATAATTTTCATATTTTACATTATTTTTTACTTTGACGAAAGGCTCAATACAATAGACATATTCATTATTTTCATTAATAATAAATTGAGCTTTTTTGTATTCTTTATTTCCAAATTCATCAATTTTTACAATATACATATCATTTATAACATCGCCACCTTTAAAGGTTGATGCTAATACTTTATTTGAAAAGCTTAAAAACAAACAGATTATTAATAATATTTTTTTATTCATTTATACCACCCTTTCTTTTAATTTTGCCAATATATTTTTTAAACAAAATTGTATATCATTTAAATTAAACTTGATATCTGTTTTTTTTAACGTATATCTATGCCATTTACTTCGAAATATTTTGTTTTCTTTTAAATTATTGATTTTTTTTATTTGTTCGTTTATGTTTAGCTTTTCTTTGGTAGATGAGTATATATTTTCTAATATTGATAAGAATAGTTCGTCATCTATTTTTGAATAATAAAGTGTGTAGAATTTATCTAAAATATCAATACTTGCTAAGATATTTTCAATTATTTGAAAAAACATTTTTGCTAGTTTTTCTTCTTTAGTCAAATATTTTAATATTATTCTTTTCTTAAGTTTTGGTAAGTAAAAAACCTCATCTTTACCTTTTAAGTTTAATCCAGATTCAACATTAATTTTCATAGTCCAGTTATAATCATTAAATCTTATGGATAATAATACTTCATATTTTTGATATGTATTTGTGTAATATAACATGTTAACATTAGATATTTTAAAAGATAATTCTTTATAGTTATTAAATATTTTTTTTAAAAATTTATTAATCGTGTAACCATTTAATTTAATTATACTTGTTAATAAAGTTATGTTTTCTACATCTTCGATGATAATATCTTCCTTGTAAGATGATTTCAATAGACAAAATAATAGATGTTCTTTAAATATTGTTGGATATAAATTCTCACTATTTTTAATCTTAATCATATTTTTCCTCCCTTCATAATGATTATTTTTTTACATTTTCTCCTTTCGAGGTAATATTAAAACACACTTTAAGAAAAATAATTGTTGGTTTTTGTCGAAGAGCTTAAAAAAGTTTTAAAAAGTATAATTTTTAGACACAAAAAAGGAAATTTTTTCAATTTCCTGGTATTTTTTTCTTTAATTTTTACTCCGAGCATGCCAACTAAGTATTCGGATTGATAATAAAAACACTATTATTTCTGCTTACGGAAGAAATAATAAGACAATATTGGATTGATGGTATAAACAACTATGTTATAAAAAACTTTTGAAAATGAAAAAAGTTTATGGCAAATTTTTAGTACATATACTATACCTAACTATTAGTGATTATTTACAAGTAAACTTTAATAGTGATGATAATTTTAAAGAAGTTAATTATAAAGATTGTGATATATATAAAATGTATAAGATGTATTTAGATAATTCTGATAGAATGCAAGATAGATTATTTAATGGTTAGAAGCTTTATTGCTTCTTTTTTTTATTCAAAAAAAGAGGTTGAAATTGTTTCAACCTCCTTAATATAACTAGGACTCTATCCGAAAATAGACCCCTTACAAAAATATATTATATTTTTTACTTGCAATATAAATATATCGTATGTATTACGTTTTATCAACTTATTTATTTAACTTTTCTTATTATCATTTTCTGTTTTAATGTCATTAAAATAATTTGGAATATTATACTTTAATAGTTCTACTTCTGGTAATACTGAACTTGTCATATTAGATATAATTGAAGATACTGGATTAACAATAAGTTTAATTTTTTCGTTTATTTCTTTCATTGGTTGATTGATTAATTCAATATTATCCATCAACGGTTTATAAGAATTCATTATAAATTCATTTATTATTTCTGAAATTTTATTAATATACTCATAACTCAATTTTATATTTCTATTAAGGAAATCTTTTTGTTCCGTTGTTGAAATAGCTGTATCTAATGATTTAATTTCTTGTTTTAATAATTTTATGCATTCATCATACTGTTTTTTGCTTATAAATTTGCAATGATCAATATTATTTCTAAATATGCGAATCAAATTAAATGTTGTTTGAAAATTGTCATCCATTTTTTTATTATTAAAAAATCTTTCCCACGCATTTTTAGGTTTAGATAGCTTAAACTTTTTTCTTAATTCACTATCACTTAATTTAGTTAAATCTTTATTATTTTTTAAAAATTCTTCTAATTTAGTTTCATCATCAGACGATATATATTTTGTAAATAATAATTTATCTACATCACTATATTCTAATGAATAAAAACCGTATTTAATAAAGCAATCTTCAACTGATACATTTCCATTGTTTAATTTATTTATTTCTTTATTAATTTCTTTTGAACCTTTTTTAATATTGTTTTTTACTTCTTCATTTGGTATAGCAACATAATAGTCTAAGTTAAAATTTAAAGTATAAATATTAAAAAGAAGTTTTCTTAATTTTCTTTCAAATTCATTTAAATAAGGATATAGTTTATTACAATAATATTCAGATGAATAATCATAAGAAATAATAGATACATAGAATTCATCAAAGAAATTGTTTTTAGCAAATAACATGTCATTTATTTTATTTAAAGTACTTACCGCAGACATAACATTTTTACTTTCAACAATTATGTCTAAATAACAATTACTCATTACACTATAGTATTTAAATAATATTTCTATCTTTTTACTACCATTTTCTATAGTAAATTTTCCACTATTTATATCTTCACTATCTTCATAATCAAATTTAATGTTTATGAAAGTTTTTTTTAACAAGTACCTAAATGAAGGAGGTAATTTAATTATAATTGCATTATCTTTCTTAGGAATATCTTTTTCTTTATCGTTTCTTTTAAGAAATATATAACTATTTTTATATTCCATACATTATCTCCCTCCTTTGGTTAAATGTTTTAGTTGCAATCTCTTGTAACTAATATTATACCACAAAAACTATATATTACCACTATTATTTGTATATCTACTAAAAAGTAATTTGATTTATTTTTATCTTTAATTTCAAATTTTATTTTTTCATTGTTAAAAGTTAATTTCCATTCAAAGTAGTCGCTATGAACTATTTTTTAGCTAACACAATTATAGTTAATATCTAATAATCTATGAATACCTACTTTTGCTTTTTTCATTATTTTTGACTTGTGATAAATCTAATCTATAATTTGGAATATACTCTTCAAGCAAAAAAATAAATAAATTAAATCTTCAGGATTTTTATAATCATATTTCTTTAATGAATTAAAATTAACTTTAAGAAATTTGGCAATATCCTTTATTCTATCATCCTTTGAATTTCTATCTCCTTTCTCATATCTTGTCATCGTTCTTCTCTTGCATTCGCCAGTTAATCCCAAATGTTCTGAAATTTTGTCCTGTGATAAATGTTTCAATTCTCTTACAAAAGCTATTCTAGATCCTTGAGATAAATCCCTTAATTCAGGTTTTACATGCAACAATCGCATTTTTCTTACCTCCTAATTCTTGTCGCATATTATTTAATTCCAACCAAAAAAAGATTGAAATATGCGATAAAAGTATCTATTTCAATCTTAAAATAATATTTTTACTTCAATTTAGAATTGGGAGTAAGAATGTTTAAACATCCATTTTTTTAGTTTTTTATACAATCATTTAATTTACAGTATTTTAAGTAAATTACTTTCTATCCCCAGATTTAATTGCGGCTTGAGCTGCTGCTAAACGAGCAATTGGAACTCTAAATGGTGAACAAGATACATAGTTAAATCCTAGTTTATGACAGAATTCAACACTTGCTGGATCTCCGCCATGTTCTCCACAAATACCAAGACTTAAATCTTTATTAACACTACGTCCTTTTGTAGCCCCCATTTGCATAAGAAGTCCAACCCCATCAAAGTCAATACGAGCGAATGGATCAAATTCAAATATTCCTTTTTCATAATATGAATTTAAGAATTTACCAGCATCATCTCTTGAAAAACCATAAGTCATTTGAGTTAAATCATTAGTTCCAAAACTAAAGAATTCTGCTTCTTCAGCAATCTTATCTGCTAAAAGTGCTGCTCTTGGAATTTCAATCATTGTTCCAACTTCATATTTTAAATCAATACCAGATTCTTTTATTATAACATCTGCTGTTTGGCATACGATGTTTTTAACATATTTTAATTCCTTTACTTCACCTACTAAAGGTATCATAATTTCTGGTGTAACATCGATTCCTTTTTTAGATACATTAATAGCTGCTTCGATAACTGCTCTTGTTTGCATTCTAGCTATTTCTGGATAAGTTATAGCAAGACGGCATCCACGATGTCCCATCATTGGGTTGAATTCTTTTAATGAATCAATTACTTCATACAATTCTTCAGTTGTTTTTCCTAGGTCTTTTGCAAGTTCTTTTATTTCAGCATCGGTTTTTGGTAAGAATTCATGTAGTGGTGGATCTAAATATCTTATAACTACACTGTATGGTGCCATTGCTTCATATAAGCCTTCGAAGTCTTTTCTTTGATAAGGCAAAATATTTTCTAGAGCTTTTTCTCTTTCTTCTAAGGTTGTTGCACAAATCATTTTTCTGAAGTTGAATATTCTGTCACGTTCAAAGAACATGTGTTCCGTACGACATAAACCAATTCCTTCTGCTCCGAATTTTCTTGCTTGAATTGCATCTTTTGGTGTATCAGCGTTTGTTCTTACACGAAGTACTCTGGCATCATCTGCCCAAGACATAAATGTTTCAAAGTCTCCACTAATTGATGCATCTTGCATTTCAAGTTTACCAGCGTAAACATTACCAGTTGATCCATCAATTGATAGATAATCTCCTTCTTTGTAAATTGTTCCATCTGGCATTTTTAATGTTTTTTCTTCTTCATTTATAACAATAGATGAAGCTCCACTTACACAGCAAATTCCCATTCCACGAGCAACTACTGCTGCATGGCTAGTCATTCCACCACGAATAGTTAAAACACCTTTACTTGAATTCATTCCTTCGATATCTTCAGGTGATGTTTCAAGTCTAACAAGAAGTGAATCAATTCCTTTTTTCTTGTTTTCAATTACATCTGCAGCATTGAAATAAATTTTGCCAGTTCCTGCACCAGGTGATGCTGCAAGTCCTCTAGCTACAACTTTACCACTCTTTAGAGATTGGGTAGTAAATGTTGGATGAAGTAATGCATCTAATTGTTTAGGCTCAACCATTAATACAGCTTCTTCTTTAGAAATCATTTTTTCATTTACTAAATCAACTGCAACCTTTACTGCTGCACGTGCTGTTCTTTTACCATTTCTTGTTTGAAGAATAAATAACTTGCCATTTTCAATAGTAAATTCCATATCTTGCATATCTTTATAATGTTTTTCTAATTCTTGTGCAATACTTGCAAATTCTTTATATACTTCAGGCATTTCTTCTTTTAATGTTGCTATTGGGCTTGGTGTACGAATACCTGCTACAACATCTTCACCTTGAGCATTAATTAAATATTCTCCGAATAATGCTTTTTCTCCAGTTGCTGGGTTTCTTGTAAATGCAACACCTGTTCCGGAATTTTCTCCACTATTTCCATAAACCATTTCTTGAACATTAACTGCAGTTCCCCAACTTGATGGAATATCATTTATTCTTCTATAATAGATTGCTCTTTCATTATTCCAACTTCTAAATACAGCTTTTACTGCTTCGATTAATTGAACAATTGGATCTTGTGGGAAATCCTCACCCGCAAATTCTTTATAAGCTTTCTTGAATAGACTAGTTAATTGAACCATATCATTTTCATCTAATTCTATGTCATTTTTAACACCTTTTTTAGTTTTAACTTCATCAATGATTGTTTCAAACTTACTCTTTGAATAACCTTTTACAACATCCGCAAACATTTGAATAAATCTTCTGTATGAATCATAAACAAATCTTTTGTTACCGATTTTTTCTGAAAATGATGCTGCAATATCATCATTTAATCCTAAGTTTAGTACAGTGTCCATCATACCTGGCATACTTGCACGAGCACCACTTCTTACACTAACTAACAAAGGATTTTCTAAATCACCAAATTTTTTACCGCTTTTTGCTTCAAGCTTTTCTAAAGCTTCTTTAATTTGGTCAATTACTTCAGAACTTAATTCCTTTCCATCTTTATAATATTTGTTACAAGCTTCTGTTGTAACGGTAAATCCACTTGGAACTGGCATACCAATATTAGTCATTTCTGCTAAATTAGCACCTTTTCCTCCAAGGAGATTTTTCATATCTTTGTTTCCTTCTTGAAACAAATAAACATATTTTTCCATAATTACCTCCATAGTATATATTCTACCATGATATTTAGTAATCGCACAATAAAAATGGGACAATTTTACAAAATTTTGAAAGAAAAAAGATGCTATATGTCTTTTTTAATAAACATAGCATCTCCGAATGAAAAGAATCTAAAGTCATGTTCTTTTGCATATTCATAAGCATTTAATATATATTCTTTTTTTGATAAGGCTGAAACTAGCATTAATAATGTACTTTTTGGTAAATGGAAATTTGTTATAAGTCCATCTATTGCTTTAAACTCGAAATTACCTGGATAAATAAATATATCAGTGTTTCCACTACAAGCAGAAAACTTATCATATTTATGAGCCACTGTTTCTAGTACTCTAGTTGATGTAGTCCCAACTGCATAAATATTTCTTCCTTCTTCTTTTGCTTTATTTAGTTTTTTTGCAACATCTTCAGTCATTATGTAATACTCACTATGCATATGATGTTTTGTTATATCACTTTCTTCAACAGGTCTAAATGTTCCAAGACCTACATGAAGAGTTACATATAATATTTCTACACCCATTTTTGATAGTTCATCGAGTAATTTTTTTGTAAAATGAAGTCCTGCAGTTGGTGCTGCTGCACTGCCTAAGTTTTTAGCATAGACAGTTTGATAACGCGATTGATCAGATAAAGATTCGTGAATATACGGAGGAAGTGGCATCGTTCCAAGACTTTCTAGTATTTCCATAAGTATTCCATCATATATAAGTTTTACATGTACTATTCCTTCATCTTTTTTTTCAATAACTTCTGCTTTAAGTAGCCCATTACCAAAACTAATAATAGTTCCAACATGTAATCTTTTTCCAGGTTTTGCAAGACATTCCCAGATATCTCCTTCAACGTCTTTTAAAAGTAAAAGTTCAATAACTGCTTTTGTTTCTTCTTTTTCCCCGATTAACCTAGCTGGTATTACTTTAGTATCATTTAAAACTAGAACATCACCTTTTTTTAAATACTTACCAATATTTTTAAAAACATCTTCTTTTATATTACCATTATCTTTATTTAATAATAATAATTTTGAATCACTTCGGTTTTTTAGTGGGGTTTGTGCAATAAACTTTTGTGGTAAGTCATAGTCGTATTCTAAAATATTCATTTAATAATTTCCTCGATTCTTGCTACTACTTCATCACTGATATCATCAATTGTTCTAATTACATCATCTTTAACACAAGTTATTTTTTGATACCCATATTTTTCAGTTAATTCTAAGTATGCAGTTTCTGCTTGTTTTAAATGAGCTTTATTTGATTCGTGTTGATCTGGTGTTTCCGCTCTATTTTTCTTTAATATTGCTGCATATTCAAATGGCATGTATAAAAATATTACAGCATCTGGACGAGGTAATTCCATTATTTCAAATTCCAACTGATCTAGTTTTTGATACATTTTTTCTCTTTCTTCACGGGTTTTTAATTTACCACCTTGGTGTGCCATGTTTGATTCAACATATCTATCAAGAATAACTATGTCACCTTTTTCTAAGTGATCATTTATAATACCTATGTTGTATCTACGGTCTGCGGCATAATAAGCTGAAGCTGCTAGAGCATCAACATTCGGTGCTCCTTCTTTAAACCAACCTTCTCCAATATAAGATTTACCTAAGTATGGTCCTCCAATAATTCTACCTGTTGGTGTATCATACATTGGAAATGAATAGTTATAAATGTTTATTCCTTTTTCTTTAAATCTTTCTACTACTTTTTTAACTTGAGTTTCTTTTCCTGAACAATCAGTTCCTTCGATTACTATTAATTTACCTTTTTTCATTATTTAGTCCCTCTTTCTTTAATATTAATTTTAGTCTTCCACATGATTCTTTTCCTTCACCACATATGTGTTTTGTTACACAGTCAGGTCCAAGATTAGCTGAATAATACGTTGATACTTCATCTATTAATTCATGCATTTTTGTAACTATATTACGGATACACCATTGGGCTTTTGTACATTCCCTAAGGCGACATATCCAACGGAATGCTTCACCATCAAAGTTTATAATAATATTTATTGTATTACCACTTAATGTGAAATATACTAAATCTTCTTCTTTAATGTTATATGATTTAAATTCTTCCCAGATTTCTTTATTTTTTCTAAATATTTCTTCATATTTTTGATTTAACCCGTCATTTTGTTTTATCTTTGGTGGTGTTGTATATTTTAATAAATCATTATTCGGTACAAAATCAGGGATTGATAAAGATAATCTTCTATGTCTAGTAAAGTGAGTAAGTATTGCATATGGAACGGCAAATTGGAATCTCATATTTACTTGTCTTAAATCTTCATGATTTACTTCATTAAAGATTGATTTCATTAACTTAGCTTTTAACTCTTCATTATTTTTAATTAATTTATCATACATTAATTTTGCATCATGAACACTCTTGCCACTTATTCTTGCTAAGGCATTGATAAATATTGTTTCATCTAAATTATCAGTGTGTGATAAAAGAATAGGTTCATCAAGTAGATCATATTCTTTTGTTATACCTAAGTCTTTTAGTATTTGTTCAGTTTCACTTTCTAATACTTTTGGTTCTTTATCTACAACAGTATCTATATATGGTGCTCTAGTTTCTGATATTTTTTTTAGAGACTCTCCAAGTTCTTTTAACTCAGTTATATTACTATACTTTGTTTTGGTTAAAAGACTAATCATTCTAGCTAAGCTAGTTCCATCTAGACCCATGATAATTTCTGAGTGATATGAATATGGCAAAACAAATCTTGCATCTTCTTTAGTTATACCAGATGAAACAAAATATTCATATGAATCAAAAAGGCTTTGCATATATTTATTATATTTTTCTTTTAACAATTCATTATCCGGAGAAATACTTCCATCTTCGGTATGAAAATCTGGTGTGTAAAAACCAACTGATGAGAAATCTACTTCACGTCTTGATTTAATGGTAAATGATGAGAATCTTTCAGCAATGATTGTTTGTTCTACGACTGGGGTTACTCCAGATAAGGCAAAAACCATATAATCATGATCTATTGTTGAAGTGTGTCCCATTCCAATAACCATTTTAATAAATTTTAATGCTTTTTCATAATCACTCATAGATGTGTAGGCATCAAATACTGTCCCAGGCATTCTTGATAATTTTCCTGCTGCAGCACAAATTTGCACTTGATTCTTAATGTATTTTTCATTTGTTACACCTAATAACTTTACTTCCATTTTTTTACCTCCCTTTAATACCACAATGGATATTTACTAGTTATATTTAATACTTCTTTTTCTAATTCTTTTAAAACTTTTTCATCGCTACTATTTTTTAACGCACGTGATATAATAAAACCTATATTTTCAAAATCATCTTTTGTTAAACCACGTGATGTCATTGCTGGTGAACCAAGTCTTAATCCACTTGTTACCGTTAATGATTCTGTATCATTTGGTATTGCATTTTTATTCGTAGTAATATGGATTTTATCTAATATTTCTTGGGCTTCTTTACCTGTTTTACCACAACAATTCTTAACATCAACAAGTATTAGATGATTATCTGTTCCGCCAGATATTATTCTAAATCCTTCACTTTGTAAAACACTGGCTAGTGCTTTAATATTTTCAAGGACATGTTCTTGATAGACCTTAAATTCAGGCTGCATTGCTTCATAGAAACACTGTGCTTTTGCAGCAATTACATGCATAAGTGGTCCACCCTGCAAACCTGGAAAAACTGTTTTATCTATTTTTTTAGCAATTTCTTCATTATTTGTAAGTATCAATCCTCCGCGAGGACCACGTAATGTCTTATGAGTAGTTGATGTAACTACATCTGCAAAAGGTATTGGACTTGGATGAAGATTAGTTGCAACTAAACCTGCTACATGAGCCATATCTACCATTAAATATGCACCCGTTTTTTCACAAATACTTTTAAATCTGGCATAATCAATTATTCTTGAGTATGCACTTGCTCCAGCAATAATCATCTTCGGTTTTTCTTTTAGAGCAAGATCCTCCAGTGCATCATAATCAATAACTTCCGTTTCTTTATTGATATCATAATCAATTATATCATAATCAATACCGCTAAAAGATAATTTGTGACCATGTGTTAAATGTCCTCCATTTTGAAGATTCATAGCAAGGACTTTATCCCCTGGTTTTAAAAGGGCACGATATACTGCCATATTTGCGGATGAACCTGAATGGGGTTGAACATTTGCATATTTTGCTCCGAATAACTTTTTGGCATATTCTATAGCAGTACTTTCAAATACATCAATATTTTCGCATCCTCCATAATATCTTTTTTTCGGATAACCTTCAGCATACTTATTTGTTAAGATACTTCCTTGTAAGATTAAAATATCTTTTGAAACATAATTTTCACTAGCTATTAATTCAATATTATTCTCTTGTCTAATTTTTTCTTTCTTTAACGCATCTTCTAATATTTTATCCATCTAACAACCTCGCTTTAACTTTATTAAATTATCTATAATCATGGCAATAGTCATTGGACCAACTCCCCCAGGGTTCGGTGTTATGTATGATGCTTTTTTAGAAGCACTTTCAAAATCTACATCACCTACAATTTTACCATTTATTCTATTTACTCCGACATCTATTACAACAGCGTTATCTTTAATCATATCACTAGTTATAATATTTGGAGTACCGCATGCAGATATTATTATGTCTGCTTCTTTTGTATATTTTGTTATATCTTTTGTGTGAGAATGAAGTAAGCTTACTGTTGCATTTTCATTAGTTAAGGCAAGGGATAATGGTTTACCCACAATATTACCACGACCAATAATAACAACATTACTTCCATCTATATTAATGTTATATTTTTTCAAAAGGACAATAATCCCTTTTACTGTTGCAGGCATAATTGTATCTTCATTCATATATAATTTATATATATTTTCTTTGGTAAAACCATCAACATCTTTACTACTTAATATAGTCTTGCTACATTTATCATAATCAATATGCTTTGGTACTGGGCTTTGTAAAATGATTCCAGTTACTTCTTTTATTTTATTTAACTTATCAATTAAATTAATTAACTCTTCTTCTTTTGTATCACTAGATAATTTATATATATCTGTCTTAATACCTACCATATTACAATATTTTTCTTTATTTTTAACATAAATATTACTTGCTTCATTATCACCCACTTGAATGATTGCAAGTTTAATTTTCAAATTTTCTTTTTCTATTATTTTTTTATAATTAGCAAGAAGTTCTTCCCTTAATTTTTTTCCATCTAAAATCATTTTAACCTCCTTAAAATAATGACATATTATGATTTATTCCTAAATGTTTATATGATTTTTCTGTTGCAACACGACCACTTCTGGTTCTTTTTATAAATCCTTCTTGCAAAAGAAATGGCTCCACGACATCTTCAATTGTTGATATTTCTTCCCCGATTGCTGTTGAAATTGTTTCAACTCCGACAGGGCCACCATTAAATTTATTTATTAAAGCTTTTAAATATTCAATATCAATCATATCAAGCCCATATGTATCAACATTTAATCTATCTAAAGCATTTAGGGTTATATCTAAATTTATTAAACCATCACCTTCCACAAGGGCAAAGTCACGAACACGCTTAAATAATCTATTGGCAATACGTGGTGTTTTTCTACTTCTTTTAGCAAGTTCCATTGCTGCATCATCGTTTATTTTCATGTTTAAAACTTGGCTTGTTCTTTTTACTATACTTGCCAGCTCTTCATCGGTGTAATACTCAAGTTTATTAACAATACCAAATCTATCTCGAAGAGGACTTGATAAATCACCTGCTCTAGTTGTTGCTCCAACTAAAGTAAATGGTGGTAAATCTATTTTAATTGATCTACTTTTCCCTTCAGTGCCTATTACAACATTAATTGTAAAATCTTCCATGGCAGAATAAAGTATTTCTTCAACAAAGGAAGGAATACGGTGTATTTCATCAATAAATAAGACATCACCGGGTTCAAGTGTTGAAAGTATTGCTGCTAGATCTCCACTTTTTTCAATAGCTGGACCTGTTGCAGTTTTTAAATTACTCCCAAGTTCATTTGCTATAATGTGAGCAAGTGTTGTTTTTCCAAGTCCCGGAGGACCATACAAAAGAACATGATCTAAGGGCTCATCACGCATCTTTGCTGCTTCAATAAATACTTTTAAATTGTGTTTTATTTTATCTTGACCAACATATTCATCTAAACTTTCTGGTCTAATGCTTTTATCAAATATATCTTCGATGCTTGTATTTGCATCAATTATTCTTTCTTCCATAACTAACCCACCTATCTACGTAATCTTTAATTTCTTGCCAAGTCTTTACTACTTCATGCTTACTTTCTAAAGAATCAGTTATTCTTAATGTAGCAATACCTTTCTTTTTTATTTCATCTAATACTTCTTCTTTATCATCTATAAATAAATCAACATTATTTTTAATGCATGCATTAAACTTACTTTTTTGTTTAAATATTATTTTATCAAAATAAATATCATTACTTGCAAAATATAATCCAGTTTTTGAAAATGCATCCTTATAATTATCATTACCTCGGGCTGTAATAAAAATTATTTTTATACCTTCATCATGCCATAACTTTAATGTATTAACTACATCTTCTTTAAGGGGTACACAATCATAAATATTACCTATATACTTATTTATAAATTCATCATAATCATCACTATTTAAATCATGATAATCTATTACATAATTATATTTATCATCATTTTTTAATAACTTATTAGCACACTTGCTCGTTTTTGTTATTGTGTCATCAACATCTATACCTATAACCATTTTTGCACCACCTTTACACACTAGATTTATTATATAACAAATTTGCAAATTATCCAAGCAAATTTTCTCATTTCATTACAAATCAATTGTATCAAATATATGTTTGATAGTCAAGTGATTTAGAAAATTTTTAAAATTAATGAAAATGCATTGTGAAAATGATAAATATAGTGTATAATATTATAAGAATAAAGGAATTGTGTGATACAGATGTTTAGAGATTTTGACTATGAAAATAAACCTGTTGTTGATATCGTAAACGAAATGATAATAGATGCTATTAATAAGAAAGCATCAGATATTCACTTCGATCCTACGGAAGATTGTCTTAATGTCCGCATTAGAATAGATGGGGAACTTTTAGAATATGCAAAAGTGCCAAACTTTGTTAAAAAGAACTTACTTACAAGAATTAAAATTATATCTGGTATGAATATTACTGAATCAAGACTTCCTCAAGATGGTGCGATAAAAAGCTTATCTGATAAAGTTGATTTAGACTTACGTGTATCTTCACTTCCTATTGTTGATGGTGAAAAAATAGTTATTCGTATTCTTAATTATACTATGTCAAGTGGTGGTTTAGAAAACTTAGGGTTATCACAAAAGAACTTAGAAAAAATAAAGAAGTTAATTAAAATGCCAAATGGTATTATTCTTGTTGCTGGTGCTACTGGTAGTGGTAAGTCAACTACTGTATATAGTATGTTACAAATATTAAATACAGTATCTAAAAATGTTATTACTGTTGAAGACCCAGTTGAAATGAAAATAGCTGGTATAAATCAAGTACAAGTAATGAGTGATATAGGTCTTACTTTTGGTAATACATTAAGAAGTATTCTTCGTCAAGACCCAGATATTATAATGATCGGGGAAATTCGTGATGATGAAACTGCTCGTATTGCAGTTCGTGCATCAATTACTGGTCACTTAGTATTATCTACAATTCACACCAATAACTCACTTAATACAATTGAAAGATTGCTTGATATGGAAGTTGAAAGATATTTACTTGGAAGTGCTTTAACTGGTATTATTTCTCAAAGACTTGTTAAAAGATTATGTCCAAAATGTAGAACAAGCAGAACAACTACACCATATGAAAAAATATTATTTGAAAAAGTATTAAAAAAGGAAGTTAATGAAGTTTATACTCCGCATGGATGTAGTGAATGTATTAATGGTTATACTGGTCGTATTGCTTTACATGAAATACTAGAAATTAATCAAGATGTCAGAGATGCTATTACAAATAATGTAAGAAAAAGTGAACTAAGAGATTTGGTTTATAATAAATCTGATGTTACTTCCCTACTTCAAGATGGGCTTGAAAAAGTTGTTGCGGGTCTTACTAGTGTTGATGAAATACTTAGAGTAATTGATGTCGAAGATGATATTGGTGAAGAAGATACTGAAATAAAAAATGCATTTATAGGTAAAATTACAAGTGATACAGCAAATAATCAAGTTGAAGAAATTGAAACATTATAAAATAAAACCAACGTTAATCGTTGGCTTTTTCATTTAATATAATATGTTTTAGTGAATTATCTGCAACAATTCCTTTACAAATACCTGGTTTAACATTATATAAAATAAATGCTTCTTCCTTCATCCAGTTCATTGTAATATTTTCATTTTCTAAGTTTTTAAAGTCTCCATTATAGATTGAATCATCTATAGCAAGTTCATAGATAAATAAGTATTCATGAAATACTCTGCCATCTTTATAAGTAAAGAAATTTTCTACAATTCTTACTATTTTTAATTCTTCTTGTCTAATATCATAATTTAATTCTTCTTTTAGTTCTCGCACTAATGCTTTGCTACTTGATTCATTTAATTTTACTCTTCCACCTGGTAAGCTACAATAATCCTTATCTTTGTGAACACAAACAAGTACTTCATCATTATGTCTAATAAATGCTGAAGTTCTTACATTAAATACTTCATTTTCAATTTTAAAACTTATATCCATTGTTTACCTTCTTTCTATTTAAAGTATATCAAAATAGAGTTATTCTTACAAGTATTTTTTTAAAAATTCAATTGTATTATCAGTATACTTTTGATCTATAATACTAGTTAAAAATCCATGTTTAGCATTCTCTATATCTAAGTGATTTACATAAACACTAAATCTTTCTAATTTATTTTTTAACTCAACTCCTTCATCATGTAATGGATCTTGAGTACCTGTTATGATTATAGTTTTTGGATAATTAAATAACCAATTATTTTTTAATAGATTTACGAACTTATTATTATAATCTTTTGGTTTACTTAAATAAAGTGACATATAATCTCTCAATGATTCTTTTGTTAAAATGCTTTTACCACTATTTTTAATAACTGATTTAAATTTAGTATTAGATGTATAATCTGTCTGAGTACAAGGATATACCATAATTAAATTATCAATATATTTTTTTATATTTCTAATACTTGCAAAAGCAAGATTAGCACCAGCTGAATCCCCCATTATGGATATAGTTTTATATTGTTTTAATAAGTGTTTACAAACACCTTCAATTTCATTTATTTGATATGGAAATTTCTTTTCCGGAGCTAAACTATATTCAATAGATATAACTTGATAATTTAATTCATCAGCTAATCTTTTACATATATTTGAATGAGTATTAATGCTACCTATTACAAAACCACCACCATGGATATAGACAAGTATTCTTTTAGATTTTTCATTAAATATTCTAACTAATACATTATTAATAAGTGTATCCCTATATTCTTCTTTTGGTACTAAATTGATATTTGATAGTTCATAAATTTTTCGATATACATTTGGTTTTTCTTTAATACTTAACATAAATTACCACCAACATAAATATAACATGAAATTTATATTTTAAAAAGAGAAAATATTACTTTTCTCCTTCTTTTAACATAGTTGTTATAAAAATACCATAACCACTGATGGGATTATCTATTACTACATGAGTAACTGTACCTATTATTTTATCATCTTGAATAATCGGTGAACCACTCATTCCTTGAACAATACCACCAGTAATTCTGAGTAAAGCATCATCTTTTATAACAAATGTTATATTTTTTGTTTTAGAGTATTCATCCACCTTTGTTATTTTAATATCAAAATATTCAACCTCTTCACCTTTTAATACAGTTGCTATTTTAGCATCACCTATTTTTATATCAGAAGACTCACCAACTTTTAATAACCCTTTATCTGGAAGTGTTCTTTCATAAATACCATATATACCTACATTAGTATTTTTAGTAATATTTCCATATTTTTCATTATAATAAAACTTAGCATTTTTACTTCCAGCATAACCTGTTTTACTTTTATCTATACTTGTTATATAATTTCTAAATATTTCACCAGATTTTATTTCAACAATACTATTTGTATTTGATTCAATTATTTCATGACCTAGTGCTCCGTATATTTTAGTTTCAGGGTCTATATAAGAAAGTGTTCCAATACCTGTGATACTTGATTTTACATATAAACCAGTTTTATAAATATCTTTGTCTTTTACTAAATCTAGTTTTATATTTTTTATTTTGCCATTTCTTTTTACTTCAAGATTAACTTCTTTATCTTTAATGTTTTCTTCGATTACTTTAGTTAATTCATCAATTGAAGAAACATTTATATCATTTACTTTAGTTATGTAGTCACCGACTTTAATCTGGGGTGTACCTTTATTTAATTTACCATTTATTTCATAAAAACCAATTACCATTATTCCATCAGAGTTTATCTCTATACCTAGAGTTTCTCCGCCAGGGATAATATAATCTGAATAAGCATAAACATTAATTGGCATAAGTAAAAAACTTATTAATAGTATTTTTAATTTTTTCATGTGTTATCACCTATCTACTTATAGTATGATTAATATTTAAGCTTTTAAAAAGCCAATTATTGGTTAATTTAATTTGTTAAAAGTATTATATAAGGATTATCAATTGTTCCAATTCCTGATGCTATTTTTATATTTATTAGACTATATTTATCTATCAAAAAAATATACCATTAATTAAACTAATTTGTTTTTCTTTGGTATGATTTATCTAAGATTTTTAATTGATTATAAAACACTGTTAATGAAGTATTAAAATTAATATATGGATAAGAATCTATATTGTGTTCTTTTAAATAATTTGTTTTTAATATACAATATATATACATCATATTATGTAGTGCTTTATTATATTTATTATATAAGTCTTGTTGATTAGTAACATATTCATAGTTAAAGTTATTTATTATATTTAATATCATTTTATAATAGATATCTATATCTTCATTATACACATAATCATTTATATAACTATATAATATATTATTAAGTCTATTATAAAATGATATTAAATCAAAACCTTCTTCTTGTGTTTCTTTAAAAATCATGATATATCTCCTTTTGGTAAGCACTTACCATAATAACATATTATGCATAAATTAACAAGAAAAAAAGATTACTCTGTTGTAATCTTACTTCTTAAATATAACATATTTTTGTAAAAAATAATTTATTATAAATATTAAACTATCTATTACTATCTTTATAAATGTTGCATTATAATGAATAAAGAAATATATCTTTTTAACTAATGTACCTGATATAGTTATATTTACTATAACTAAAAGAAAGTACATAATCATAGATTTTAGATTTTTCTTTTCATTATTTTTAAATACTATATTTTTATTAACAATATAATTAAATATACTTGATATAGTACGTGCTAAATATGAACTAATCATTATCTTATCTTTTAAAAAGAAAAGTATACTAGAAAAAGATACGATATCTACGATAAAAGATAAACTTGAAAATAAAATATAAGTTATGATAGTTTGATACTTACTAAAGAGTTTTTTCATTAGAACTCCATGATGATTGTTATTGGTCCATCATTGGTGATTGATACTTCCATTTCTGCTCCGAAGATACCTGGTTTTGTTACAACTAATTTATTCATTTCTTCATTAAATTTTTCATATAACTTAATAGCTTCTTCCCCATTTAAGGCTTTAAAATATGATGGACGATTTCCTTTGGTTGTATCGGCATATAACGTAAATTGAGAAATTGATAGAATTTCTCCCCCGACATCTAGAATTGATTTATTCATAATGCCATTTTCATCATCAAAGATTCTTAAATTAGCTATCTTTTTAACCATCTTTAATACATTATCTATTGTATCAGTTTGAGTAAATGAAACAAGTAATACTAAACCACTATTTATTTCATTTACTATTTTTTTATCTACACAAACTTTACTATATTTACTTCTTTGAGCTACTACTTTCATAATTCCTCCTTAACACTTGTTACATTATGAATCTTTCTAATACTTTTCATAATGCTTTCTAACTCATCTTTATCTTTAATTCTTATATTTAAAATATGTACTGTTTTGTTATCTATTTCTTTAGTATTACATGATTTTACTAAAGAACCTTTTTTACCTATTTCTGTTATGATATTAACTAGATTTTCTGTTTCATCATTTACTGTTACATAAATATTGGTGTAATAGTAATTAGTTGATGAAAGATTCCATGAAACATTAACAATTCTTTCTTTATTTAAAGGTATATTTTGACAAGTTTTTTTATGAATGCTTATACCTTTGTCTTTAGTAATATAACCAATGATGTCATCACCTTTTATTGGCATACAACACTTTGCAATGTTTACCATGATATTCGGAGTACCTTCCACTAGAATATCACTTTTATAATTTATCTTTGGTGTTATAATCTTTCTTTCAAATAAAGCATCTTCAACATCATGTTTATCTTCTTTTGTTAAGTTAATGATGTAACCTGCAGTAAATCTTAGGGAACCTACACTTAAATAGATATCATCTAAGTCTCTTAGTTTTAAGTCTTTAGTAATTTTTGCAATTGTATCATTATTTAAAACATCATTAAATGATAACTTTCTTTTTCTTATTTCTGCTTCTAAGATATTCTTACCCTTGGTGATATATTCTTCTTTATCTTGTTTACTAAAGAATGCTTTTATTTTATTTTTTGCTTGTTGGGTTTTAACAATATTTAACCAATCTTTATTTGGAGTACTATTGTTATTTGTTTTAATACTCACAACATCATCATTTTTTAGTTCATATGAAAGTGGCACTATTTGATCATTTACAATGGCACCGATTGTTGTATCACCGACATGAGAATGAATTCTATAGGCAAAATCTATTGGAGTTGAACCAACTGGTAATTCAACAACATCACCTTTTGGTGTATACGTATAAATAAATTCACTAAAAATATCACTATTTATAGCACTTTCAAAATCGGCATCAGTATCATTGTGGCTTGATTCAATTACATTTCTAAACATTTCTAGTTTTTGTTCCATCATGTTTTGAATCTTTTTTGTACCTTTTTCTTTATATGACCAGTGGGATGCTAGACCTTTTTCAGCAATTTCATCCATTTCATAAGTTCTTACTTGAATTTCAAATACATGTCCTTCAACACCGAATACTGTGGTATGCAAAGATTGATACATATTTTCTTTTGGACTTGCAATATAGTCTTTGAATCTTTTTGGCATTGGTCTAAATCTTGAATGAATTAAACCAATTACTTGATAACATTCACTTTCTTCATCAACAAATATACGAAGTGCTAAAATATCATATATTTTGCTCCATTCTTTTCCATTAGATAATTTATTATAAATACTATAGACACTTTTAACACGCCCTTTTATTTCAAATTTAATACCTGCTTCAGTTAATAGTTCAATAATACTTTCTTTCATTTCTTCAAGATAGTCATTTAATTCATCAACTGTGTCATTTAATTTTTCTAAGATATCATTATATACATCTGGTTTCAAATAATAAAGGGATAAGTTTTCTAATTCACTTTTGATTGAATTAATACCTAGACGATGAGCAATTGGCACTAGAACAGACATTGTTTCTTCAGCTTTTTGTTTTTGTTTTAAAGGGTTTATTGCCCAGTTTGTTCTCATGTTATGAAGTCTATCTGCAAGTTTTATGTAAAGTACTCGGACATCTTCAGCAAGACCTACTAGAATCTTTCTTAAATAAATTACACTTGATTCATTATTATCAGGTAGTTCTAGTTTATTAATTTTAGACACACTTAAAACAATCTTAGCTACTTCTTCACCAAAATCTTCTTCGATATCTTCATAAGTTTTATTGCCATTGTTTATTACTTCATGCAAAAGAGAAGCAATAATAGTAGTATCATCGACATTTAAATCCAGTAATATTTTAGTTACTTCCAAAGGATGAGTTATAAAATCATCACCAGTAAGTCTTTTCATACCAGCATGTTCTTTTTTAGCATATTCGTATGCTTTTTTTATTTCTTCATATGAAGAACGATGTTCTAAATATGGTTTTAAATCTTCAAATGTTATAGATTTGGACAAAATAATCACCTTCCAACATATATTTATTATATAACAAAATGGGCTTTATTTAAAGGAGAAATAACAAGTAATGAAAAAAAATCTATTTATTAAATCCACATTAATACTAATTTTAAGTGGTTTTCTTACTAAAATACTTGGATTTATTATAAAAGTTATTTACACTAGAATTATTGGAGAATATGGAATTAGTTTATATTCAATAGCTGTTCCAACATATTCTTTATTACTTACTATTGCAACACTTGCTATACCTATTTCTATATCTAAGCTTGTTTCAGAAAATAAAGGCAGATCTATAAGAATACTTACTAGTGCAGCATTTTTAATTATAAGCATTAATCTTGTTTTAGTATTTGTTATTTTTTTAACAAAAGATTTTTTAGCAGTTAATCTTTTGAAGGAACCTAAGGCAAGTCCAATTATTATGGCTTTTGCCCTTACTTTACCTTTTGTTTCTATTTCTAGTGTTTTAAAAGGGTATTTTGCTGGTAAACAAAATATGGTACCACATGCAACAAGTAATATCATTGAACAAATTGTTAGATTAATCATTATATTAGTGGTGCTTCCTATTTTAAAGAGGAAAAGTGATATGCTTGCAATACTTGGTTTAATTCTTCTTACAATTATCTCTGAGATTAGTTCAATTATTGTATTTTTATTTTTCTTACCAAAGAAAATTAATTTTAACACTAAAATACTTCCCAGTAAAAAAATAACTAAAGATATATTAGATATATCAATACCTACGGTATCTGGAAGAATTATAGGTAATATTGGATATTTTTTTGAACCAATTATTTTAACTAATTTACTTTTGTTTAGTGGTTATAACAATAGCTATATTTTAAGTGAATATGGAGCATATAATGCATATTCACTTGCACTTTTAACTATGCCTAGTTTTTTTATCGGAGCTATTGCTACATCACTTTTACCAGAGATTAGTAAATTTAATGGTAATAATAATTTAAAGATGGTAAAAAGAAGAATACACCAGAGTATTATTTTTTCATTAATAATTGGTATATTCTTCTCATTATTGATTTTTATATTCAGAGATAAATTATTATTTTCTTTATATAACACTACCAAAGGTAGTGATTATATAAAAGTATTAGCACCATTTTTTGTATTGTTTTACCTAGAAGGAGTTTTAACATCAAGTCTTCAGGCTTTAGGATATGCCAAAGTTACAATGAATATAACCTTGTATGGTGTTATTATTAAACTTTTTATCATGGCTATTTTATCACTTTGTCATATAGGTATATATAGTTTAGTTATAGCAGAAATAATTAATATATTCTTTGTAGTATTCTTTAATTTTAAGTATTTAAAAAAATATATTTAGTTTGCCATAAGCAAATTTTTCTCACCTACCGACAGTTTTATAAATGTTATTATAAAAACTGATAGAAATGTCAATGTTAAAAGTTGATAATTTTCTGTCAGTTTTTGTATTTTTGATATACTAATATTATCTCAAAATAGACAAGGAGTGATATAAGTATGTTGATAACTTAGCATCGGCGGCGCGGGGCGGATACTCCCGCCAGCCGCACTAACCAAAGGTTATCATACTTCCAAAGTTATTGGCGAATCTTTAGTTCCAGATCCTCCAGCATAGGCTATAGAAGCTTTTAGATACAAGACTGGACGGACAACATACCCATTGCCCACGCTGGCGTAAGCCAGGTTGCCGCTGCTATTAAAAGTGAACATACTGCTGCTGTTCAAAGAATTAGGCGTAATTGTCCATTCATCCAGTCCCATATACATCCAATTGACTGATTTGATTGCTGAACTATTATATTTATAAAATGGGGTTGTCCATGCACTCGGGGCTGCCGCAAATCCATAATCACTTACGTACATTAATCCTATTTTTGATGTACCATTTTCTGATCCATAAGTTTTTGTTGCATTTGTTATTTCTGCAGTAAACATTGCTTTTGGCGTTACAATATCTGTTGTATGTCCACTTACTTTCCATGTAGTATCCTCAATTAAATTTGACCATGTTGTACCTATATTATTTAAATAATTTGTATTTAAATTTATTTTATTAAATAAACTTGTACTCCATGTATTTGTGCTGGTTGAGTTCCATTTGTAAAGACCAATTTTTGTAAAGTCTCCACTTTCTTTATAATGTGATGAATTCCATCCTGCTCCTGATGTTGTGTTGTAATATCCGCCATCTGTGCCAAGCATATCTGTTGTTGCTACATCTGCTGATATTAATTTTATTTTTCCATCTATTAAACCTATTATTCTGTATAGATTTTCATGTGGACATGTGGCTTCATCTGAACCAAAACATACATAATTATTTGGATTTGCTCCTGCATATCTATATGAATTATCTCCTGCTCCATTCTCTAAATTTGAATCATGATAATAAATATTATTTTCTCCTTGTTTCCCGGTATATTGACTTATTACATAATCTGCTAAAGATACTTTATATTCATCTTTTTGAATTATTAATTTTCCACTTAAATTTTTACCAGTATTATTATTTTGATCAAAATTATGATTAACTAATGTTATTGTAACTGTGTATTCTTCAATAGTTTTAGGTGAAGCACTTATTACTTTATTTGAAAATAATGCTATTAATCCCTTTTTGGTTGTTATATCAAATCCTGATATTGAAGTATTTTTGCCATCTGTTACTGTTACATAATCTAAACCTGTAATACTAGTTACTTGGTTACCAGATGTCTTGTCTACAACTTGCAATATTAACTCTGGTGTACCAGTGTTAGTGTATGTAAATGTATTATTTTCTATATTTAAATACATGTAATAATTTGCAGTTGCAGTATTAGTTTTGTTATTTGCTTGAAGGGTAGCTCTAGCAAATGTTGAACCAGTTCTATTACCTTTTCCTTGTGCGAATGTTTCTTGATCCGCAGAGATATTTATAGCATCCCCTGTTTCAAAAGTTAATACATCTGTTGTGTATGTTGTAACTTTAATATCTGTATTAGATGCAGAACCATATTGGTTTTGAAAATATGCATATGTTGCTCCGACTACTAAAAGTGCTAGTGCTAATAGTGCAATAGCACTAAATATTTTTGCTTTTTTGTCTTTCATTTTTATCTCTCCTAGTATAGGAAAAGTATATCGCAGAGAATTTCAAAAGTCAACCATACACGATTAATTTATAAAATAAAAAAGGAGAAAAATTAGTCCTCTTTATCTAGGTTAAGGAATAAATCATCTGAAAAGAATTCTTTTAAAGTAATACCTAATCCATCACAAATTCTTACAATTGTAAGTAACTTGGGATTTTTAGAATTACAATTAACAATATTTTCTATGGTACTTTGAGTAAAAAAACTTAGGGATGCTAATTTATTTATAGATATATTTCTTTCTTACATATATTTATTAGTTTAATTGATATAGCTTCATTAGCTTTCATATGTTAACCTCCAATGGGTAATTGTATCAATTATGTAATATATTTTATTAACCATGAATGGTAAATTATTTAGAATTTTTCTATTTGTAAAAATCTATTGTTAATTTATTATTTTTGTGTTAATATTATGGTGTGACCTCGTAGTTTAATAGGATAAAACAAGCCCCTCCTAAGGGTTAGAGTGTGAGTTCGATTCTCACCGAGGCCACCAGATTGATAATAAATTCGAACACTTTTGTTGTTTGAATTTTAAAATAATTAAATTTATGCTAAATATTTATGTAGATTCAATTGATTTTAATATGCTTGCAGATTGACAAGGTAAATTTTGTGATTTGTAAAACATTTTAGGATAGGAGGATAGAAAATATGTTTAAAGATATCAGTCTATATATTGATAATAAAAAAGTTTTTTTTGAGTATGAAATAGATAAAGATAAAATAATTATTAAAACAATTGATGAATTAGAGATTGAAAAAAAATTAAAAATTTTTTATGATGAAAACATATATGAGATTAAATTAAATAGCAATACAAAATTTAGTAAAGGTAAGGCTGGAGAGATAATTATTAATTTAGATATTAAAAAATTGTCTTTTTCAGTAATTTTAAAAAATAATTTTTTTGTCAAAAGTATTTATAAATATATAAATAAGTTAATTAATAAAGATATACTTATTAATGAAATAAAAATATTTTTAAATTCTAGAGTTGGAAAAAAATATAAAAAAGATTTGAATATTTTATTAGAGAATATTGAAAACAAAGATAAATCTTTAGAAGAATTAATAATTAATAACAAAAATGAATACGAAAGAATAGTTGATTTAACAATCCACAATAAAACATATATTGATATTGCTAAGAATATGAGTGCTTTAGAATTAATGTTGCTAATAACTTCTTACATTTTTGTACCAGTTACACCAAAGATAGATCAAGATTGTTTTAATGATTTAGTAAATGTGGCTAAAAACTATGATAATGCTTTAGAAAATATTTGGCGTTTAGGAATGAATTATGATAGCAAAGGTTATAATTTCGATTTGTTAGATAATTTCTTTGTGGATTCCAAAAATGTATATTATTTAGGTGAATATATAAGTAGTATTTATCAAATAAGCCAAGAAAAAATAGTTGATGCAATTATTAAAACAAAAGATGAAGGCTTTATAAAGCAAGTTTTAGAAAATGATATCATTGTAGACATTTTAGATGAAGAATATAAAAACATTTTGAAGTCTAGCATATAAATGTTGTTAGACTTGCTCATTACTGGCACCATTTTTTAATTTGAACAAAAATTTGCAAAAGTTTTAAACATACGTTTGACAAAGCGTAAAAAGTATTGTATAATATACGTTAAGAAAAGGAGATATTATCATGAAAGAAGAAAAAAAACTTACAAAAAGACAAGAAGATGTTTTAACATTTGTTAAAAAGTATATTGCTGCACATGGATATCCACCAGCAATCAGAGAAATTTGTGCAGGCGTTGGTTTAAGTAGTCCTGCTACTGTATTTGTTCATATTAAGAACTTAGAAAATATGGGTATCTTAAGACAAACTAATAATAAGTTTAGAACTATTGAACTACTTGTTGATAATGAATATGCAGATAAGAAAGATAGTGTTGTAAAGGTACCATTACTTGGTAAAATTACTGCAGGAAATCCTATTACTGCTATCGAACAACCTGATGAGTTCTTTGATTTACCAGCTAGTTTAATGCCTAAGACTGGTGAAATATTTACCCTACATGTTAGTGGTGAATCTATGATTAATAAAGGAATACTTAATAATGACTATGTTATTGTTAAGAGAACATCTAATGCTAAGAATGGTGATGTTGTTGTTGCTATGACTGATGAAAATGAAGTAACATTAAAAACATTCTATAAAGAAAAAGACCATATTAGACTTCAACCTGAAAACGATACTATGGCTCCATTTATCTTTGATAATGTAACTATTCTAGGTGTTGCGGTTGGTTTATATAGAAAAATGTAATAAATAAACATCGAGGTTGCTTGAAGTTGTCAATAAAAAGTAGACAGTAAAAAACATTTATTTAAACCCTAGTTGAGTTCTATACTCAATTGGGGTTTTATAATTTAATGCATAACTAGGTCTTAAGTAATTGTGGTCATATATAATTGCATTTATATAATCTTCAACAGTATCATAATCATCCTGATTAAAATCTATATATATTTCTTTCTTTAACCAACCATTTTTAGATTCAATTATTGGATTATCTGTTGGAGTGCCTATTCTTGACATTGACCTAATTATGTTATAATCTTTATGTGCATTATTAAATGCCACTGAGGAATATATTGTGCCTTGGTCAGAGTGGAAAATCGTATCTTGGCTTTTATATCCTCTTTTTATTTTGCTATTTAACATATTTTGTAAGGCATCTCTATGGTTTTTCATGCTTACTCCGTGATAAAAAGGTTTAATATCGGAGCCTATTATTGAATTATCAAATGCATCCACATAATAAGTCCAATCATACCTTTGCTTTTTAAACCATATCATTGTTGTATCGGATGTTATTTTTTCTAATGGCCTTGTAGTATTCCAATTATTATTAATAAGATTTGGATATTTAATTGATTCTTCACCTGTTTTTTTATAAATGGAATAATGTCTAGCTTTACTTCTTATTTTTAATATCTTACATACCTTATGAACCAAATTATCTGATACACCCCAGCCAGTTTCCTTACGTATTAAATAATTTATTCTATGATAGCCATAACTTGGTTTTCTTTTATGAATATCTCTAATTAAAGATTCTAAATCTCTACGATTTATTTCATATTGATTTAATATATCCTTTGTTTTTAACCATTTATAATAACCGCTTCTAGAAATATTCATTATTTCACATAATGATTTAACAGAATATTCTTTACTTAATGTTTCTACAATTTCAAATTCTTTTTGTTTTATTTCTTGAATACTACAACTGAACCATCTCCTTTCACTAGGTATCCTTTTTTTAATCGTTCATTCTCAATTCTTAATTTCATATTTTCATATTGAAGTTTTTCTATATCTGTTAAATTTTTCTTATTTGAATATTTACATAAAGGATTTCCAGGTTTCTTTTTGTTTTCCAATGCACCTAAACCTTCTTTATTATATTTAATTATCCATCCCCTAAGCATTCCACCTGATATATCATATTCTTTGGCAACTTGTTCAGTTGATTTACAATTTAATAATACTTCATTAATTATTTTTTCCTTATCTTCTTTTGACCAATATCTATTTGGTTCTTTTCTAATTCTTGCCATATTCTTCCTCCAATTCTATTATAACAAAAAATGTAGACCGTTTTTATATGTCTACATTTATATTACAACTTCAAGGTTGCTCGATGTTTTTATTTTACAAAAAATACTATGTAACTTAAGAATAATAGATAAAGTATTAAAACAATACTTCCATTTATTCTATCTTGTTTAGTTGATTTATCTTTGATACCTACTGCCATAGTAGCTAAGTATCCGCCGATAAGTCCACCAATGTGACATGCATTATCAATACCTGACATTGAAAAACCAATAAATAAGTTTATGATAATGATTGGAATAATTTGAGTTCTAATTGCATCAGATAAATATACTCTATAGTGATAGCCAAAATATAAAAGACAACCCATTAAACCAAATAATGCTCCACTTGCACCACAAGCAACAATATTTTTTCCTAGAAATACTAGTGACATTAATGAACCACTTATGGCACTCATGAGATATACAAATATAAATTTTGCTTTACCTATAAAGTTTTCTACTTGAGATGCTATAATCATTAAAGAATACATATTAACTATTAAATGAATGATACCAACATGTAAGAATGCACTAGTAAGTAATCTAAAAATTTCTCCACTTTTTACTAGAGTTATGTTATTTGCACCGAATAATGCTAGTGTGTTTGGTTCTATTTCAAATATATTGCCTCCATAAAAGCCCATTATGATGTATAAAGCTAAACAAATAAATAATATTATGTTTGTTACAATTATTTTTTTAGGGGCAAATACTGAATTAAATTTATTATTTTCAATTGCTGTTTTTTCATTAATATCATTTGTTACATTAATTATTAAATCAAGTCCATCTGTTGCTTTGATTAAACTTTTTTCCATATCTGGAAATGCTTTATTTAACTCTTCATTCTTCTTTATATCTTTCATTGAATCAACTTTTATGGTAGATATATTTTTTATATCCCCTAAATCAACTTTTTTATTTATATCTAAACAAATATTTAGAGCATTAACTTTAAAAGATAATGTTTTTTTCTTTATTTGTTTCATGATATGTTTTACTTTGAAGATATCAAACTTATATTGTTCTTCATTTATTATTGAGTTACAACTTATTCTTATAATACGATATGGTCCATTTAAATTTTCTAACCAAATTTCATCTTTGACTCCTTGGACATTTATCGGAGCGTAATCTTGTTTAGTTACAAAATAATGAACTAGGCTCATCATTATTTGATCATTTTTACGAATTGCTACATTACTCATTATATTACTTCCTTTCGTTCTAATATTGTACAATAAAACATATATTTAGTAAAGAGGTGATATTATGTTACACTACATTTTTTACATAATTAGTTTAGTTTTACTTACTATTTTACTTTTAAAAATTAATAATTATCATTTATTTGATGATGCTTTAGTATTTAGCGTAGGTACTAATTACTTGCTTATTTTATCAACTTTTTTATTTTATTTATATTTTCAAAATTATTTATTTGCTCTTTTTAGTGCTGGATTACTTTTTCTTTTTAATATACTTTTAAATATTGATTTTAAAAGAATACTTGGGTACTTTTCCATTTTAAGTGTACCATACTTTTTAATGAATATAATTACACTTATTAAAATTATTCTAGATTATCTATAAAATCTTTGAAAGTTAATGGTAAGTCTTCTTGGAATTCAAGAGTCTTATGGGTTATGGGATGAACAAATTTTAAATATGCAGAATGAAGGAATTGACCAAATTCTGTTGTTTCTTTTTTGGAATAAACTGGATCATTATGAACTGGATAACCTATGTATGATAGATGAACTCTGATTTGATGAGTTCTTCCGGTTTCAAGTACTAATCTAACTAAAGTATTTTTACTATATTTTTTTATTACTTCAAGATGAGTTACTGCCCTTTTCCCATCTTTTCTTACTTCCATTTTATCAAATTGTTCCCTGCTTCTTCCAATTGGGGCATCAATTATAGCTTTTTCTTGGGGAAATACTCCATCTAAAAGTGCTATATATTCACGATGAACTTGTTTTTCTTTAAACATTTCTGATAATAATTCATGGGTTTTATCATCTTTTGCAACAAGCATTAGACCACTGGTATCTTTATCTAATCTATGTACTATACCTGGTCTAAATTCTTCTTTTTGACTTAAGTTTTTTGTGTAATACAAAAGTCCATTTACTAAGGTATTAGATTGATTTCCATTACCAGGATGAACCACTAAGCCACTTGGTTTATTTATAACCATTAAATAATCATCTTCATAAACTATATCTATATCCATCTTTGTTGCTTCAAGACTCATTTCTTTTTTAAAACCATCATTAACAGTTACTTCATCAGTCTCTTTCAATTTGTAAGATGGCTTTGTACTTTTTTTATTGACAAGAATATATCCTTCTTCGATCATTTTTGTTATAGTTTCACGAGATTCATCTAGAATACCTGATAAATACTTATCTATTCTTATGTTGCTTTCTAGGGCTTTAATAGTCATTTTTATCACTTCCTTTTATGATAGATATTATAAGTATTAAAAAACCAATTACTAAGGCAGTATCTGCTAGATTAAAAACTGGAAATTCATACTTTATAATATAGAATTTAAGATAATCTATTACATAACCTAGTCTAATACGATCAAGTAAGTTACCAAGCAAGCCTCCGTAGATAAGACCAAAAGCAAAACTTACTTTTCTATCAGTCTTAAATTTACCTTCATAGATGAATAAACAAACAAGACATATGATAGATATGACTATTAGAAAAGCTCTAGAGCCTTCCATTATACTCCATGCTGCTCCTTTGTTATAGACTTTGGTTAAATAAAATAAATTTGGTATTATTGATTTTAATGCTCCATAATAAAGAGACTTATTAACTATTGTTTTAATAAGTTGATCAAATAAAAATACAATAATAGCTATGATTATACTTTTCTTCTTCATACCTAATATTGTACCATATTTTTTACTTATTTACTAGTATACAATCTGTACCTATTTTAGAAATATCATTAAATGTAAAAGTAATTTCACTATTTTTCCATACTTTTCTAAATATTTTTTTGTTTTCTGCGACGATATTTATTATATGACCATTCATATCTACTTCAGCATCAATGATTCTTCCTAGATTTATTCCTGTTTTAACACTGATTATATCTTTATTTTGAAGTTCACTTAAATACATTTTATCACCATTTAATTATATGATTTATTTGATTAATTTACGAACACTTGAGATAGCACTTTTTTCAAGACGAGACACTTGAGCTTGGCTAATTCCTAGATTTGATGCTATTTCCATTTGAGTTTTTCCAACAATAAATCTTTCTAGTAAAATATTTTTCTCACGTTCATTTATTTTTTGCAATGCTTTTCTTAGAGATATAATCATATCTTTATCACTATTTTTATCTTTGATATCAGCGATTTGATCAAATAAATAAATTGTATCTGTGCCATCATTATAGATTGGTTCAAATATTGATGATGGATCTTTCATAGCATCAAGGGCATAACTTATTAAGTATTCATCAATACCAAGATTTTTTGATATAACCTCTGGAGTTGCTTCATGACCATGGTTTACTAAGTATTCATCTTTAAATTTAATTATTTGATAAGCTAAGTCTTTAGTACTTCGGCTTACTCTCATGGCTGTGTTATCTCTTAAGTATCTTTTTATTTCTCCTTCAATTAGGGGCACTGCATAAGTTGATAGTTTTAAGCCATAGGTTATATCAAAATTATCGATTGCTTTGATTAAGCCAATAACACCGACTTGAAATAAATCATCCATGTTAACGTTTCCTCGATTATAATTTTTTAAAATACTTAGAACTAGTTTTAGATTACCATTTATTAATTTTTCTTTAGCATCCAGTGAACCATTTTGATACATTATAAAAAGACTAGTCATTTCACCTTGAGTTAAAACCCGTAGTTCACTTGTATTAATACCAGTTATATCAACTTTATATTTAGACATTTAAATTCACCTATTTTATTAATGGGTAAATTCATTTTGTTTTATACATTTTGAAAGTATATTTTTAAAACTTCGAGCATTTCTTCTGCTATACCTTGAGCATCTCCACATGATTCAATATTTTCTTTTAAAACATCTTCCACAATATCAAGGGGCACATACCTTAATTTAAAATTACCATCTTTTTCTTCATCAGTTAAATTGGTATTACTTAAATTTGGTATTTCGTCACTTTTAATTATATAATAATATATTATTATTTTGGTATTTTCATTTTTTGTTGGATATTCTTTATAATATCTTTTTAATAAAACAAAGGGAGTTATATTATCTACATTATAAGTTAATCCAGTTTCTTCTTTTAATTCACGTTTTAATGCATCTGCAAATTCTTCATTATTTTCAACATGACCTCCAGGGAACTGATATTCACAATATGAATGTCCAAGTAAAATTTGGTTGTTGCTGTTTATTATTAATGCTTTAACTCTGGTTACAATGTTGTTAATTTCTAATTCACTTAGATTATTTTTATTTTTTATTATTTCTATCACTATTACTTCACCATATTTATTTTATCACAAATTTAAAATTTGGCAAAATAATATTGTAATATTTTTCAATTTTTGGTAATATATATTAGAAAGGAGTTTTATGTTATGAATGGTGCACAATGGGATTATTTAACAGAAAGTAGTAAAGTTGCTAATAAAGTTGCTGGTACTCTTATATGGACTGTAATTGCTATGATTATTGCTATTGCTGCTGGTATCATGGTATACTTTATGTTTGTTAAAGATAAAAAAGAAGTATCTAAAAAATTACAAACTTTAAAAGATTTATTAGATTTTAAGGTTATGTTAATTGAACCACTTCTTAAAGTTCTTTATATTATCAGTACTATTTTTGTTATCTTACTATCTTTTGGTTTAATTTCTACAAGTTTTGTAAGTTTCTTAATGTGTTTGATATTCGGGCCAATCTCTATTAGAATTTGTTATGAACTTGTTTTAATCAGAGTAATGACTTGGAAGAATACACAAGATATTAGGGAATCTGTTAAACCTAAGATGACTAAGAAAGAAAAAAAAGATGAAGAAGAAAAGTAAGTCGAAAGACTTATTTTTTTGTATAAACAAAAAAAGAGCTTTTGACCCTTTAGTTATTTTCTTGAACAGCTTTATTGCTATCAAATCCTGTTAATTCATTTTTATATACGAAATCTTTAACATCAGTCATATCATTAGTTTCATAAAATTTTATTAATTTTTTACCGAATGTTTCTAAATCTTGTTCTTGAATGGCAATGATACCACATCCATTAGAAATTAATATTTTATTGGCAATTAACATTGCTGTTCTTTTGTTTCCATCTAGAAATATTTGTTTACGCATAAGCCAAAACATGATACTTAGAGCACAATCTGTTTGATTTTCTATTTTTAGAATTTCAGATAGTTCTTCTTGAAGTTGTGATTCAATAGGAAATTGTGGTTTCCAAGTTGTACCTCCGATATTTACTGGTACATTTCTAGGTTTACCTCGCAAGCTAACTGGAACATCAACAGCACACATTTTATGAACTTCACATATATAAGCATAAGTTACTGGTAAATCTATAGTATTTATTATAAATTCCCAAGCTTGTTTCATTCCTAGGACTTTTTCAACATCATTAATTGGTAAATTATTTATAATTCCCCCATTAATAATTGCTTCAGTTTGAGAAAATGTAACATTTATTCCTTCTAACCTTGCATTTTTATATATTGTATCTACTATGTTTCTTTTTGCCCAGAAGATATTATCTTCTAGTGTCATTTTAAATTTATTTTCCATAGTCTTTCTACCTCCTTTTTTTCAAAAAAAGAGCATTATGCTCTTCCTGAATATTTTCCATCTTTAGTAGAGATTATAATTTTTTCTCCTTCATTTATAAATAAAGGAACTTTTACTACGTAACCAGTTTCAATCTTAGCATCTTTACTTGCATTAGTTGCAGTGTTGCCTTTTACTGCTGGTTCTGTTTCTACTACTGTGTATTCAACTTTTTCTGGTAATGAGATACCAATTATTTCTCCTTCAAAGTTATCAATATCAATTTCTAACCCTTCTTTAATGAAGTTAACATTATCACCTAATACTGATGCGGGTAGTTCTAATTGTTCATATGTATCACTATTCATGAATACATAAGTATCTCCCATTGCGTATAGATAACTTGCCTTTACTTTTTCAATACGAGCTTTAGTTACTTTAATATTTGTATTAAATGTATCTTCAGTAACTGATCCAGTTCTTAAATTTCTTCTTTTAATTCTAACAAAAGCAGGTCCTTTACCAGGTTTAACATGTTGAAATTCTACGATTGAATATAAATTACCATCCATGATAATTGTCATACCATTTTTGATATCATTAATATTAATGTCCATATTTTAATCCTCTTTTCTATTATTTCTTTTCTTTAGCAGCTACTGTCTTTCTACATTTTGGGCAGTATCTATTTAATTCAAGACGATCTGGAGTATTTTTCTTATTTTTACTAACTGGGCGTAATTCAAAACCACAAACAGAACATCTCATAGTTACTTCACTACGATTTTCCTTTTTTGCCATAATTTTTCCTCCTTTTATAAATTGCATCTTTTATAATTATACCAAAATTCTAACATTTTTCAACTATATTAGATTAATTTCAATGATTTTTTTGCAAATTTTAGTAATTATTACTTAAAAATGTCACTAATTCTTTGGTAATTTTACTTGCACCAAAGTAAAATGCATCTGTTTTACCATTTTTATGTGAGACATTTGGAGTTATAACAACAATGCTAAATTTAGGATTATCTGCTGGATAAAAACCTGTGAATGTCGAAGAAATTGTGGCTGTATCAACAATATTATCATTATTGGTATCTAAAAATGATTCACTTGTTCCAGTTTTACCTGCGAAATTTAATCCTTGAGGTACATAAAACTTACCTGTTCCTTCACTTAAAACTAGTTTCATTCCTTCTTTTATTCTATCAAGTGATTCTTTATCTAAATCGACATTATTTAATACTTCACTTTTATTTTCTAATAAAGTTTCTTCCCCATTTTTTATTTCTTGCATTAAACTTAGTTTTATTCTTTTGCCTGTTGCAACACTATTTATATATTGTAAGACTTCGATTGGAGTATAAGTATCATACTGACCAATTGATAGGTTAAGAAGCAAATCATCGGCGATAGTTTTTCCTATTATACCTGTTTGTTCATTTGGTAAGTCAATACCAGTTTTAACACCAAGGCCAAAACTTGATAACATCTCACGATATTTTTTAAAGTGTTCTTTGGTTGCATTAAGTTTCATGTTCGGAGTGTATGTATTACCCGTTAATTTGATAGCAATCATATACTGATAATAATTTGATGAATTTGATAATGCTGTTAAATCATTTACTTTACCTAATTTTTTAAAACTACATTTTGGGGGAACAAATAATAATTTAACACATGAATCATTAATATATTTTCCAGGTTCAATTAAGTTATATTTATAACCAACTGCGATAGTTGCTCCTTTTACTGCACTACCTATTGTATATGATTTATTGATATTATTTAAACTTATGTCACTGAAAGTATTATCATCATTTAAACGAATTCCAGATATTGCTTTGATACTTCCAGTTAATGGATCACTTACCAAAGCATAACTATCTTTGAAATATTCAGTATTACCATATTTTTTAGCAAGGATTAACTTATCTTTTAAAATTTCTTCAGTTTTTATTTGCATATCTATATCTATTGATAATATTAAGTCATTTCCTTTTTGTTCTTCTTCAAGTAAGGTTAATGTGTAATCACTTCCAACTTTGTATTTTGCTTTTTTACCACGTAAGTAATCTTCGTAAACATTTTCCAAATAACTTATACCTACGGTGTCTGTTAATTCATAATCTTTAGTTAAATAATATTCTTTAGTTTCTTTGGTAATGCTTCCGATTCTTCCAAATATATTTTTTAAAGTATCACCATATAAATAAATTCTATCCCACGATAATTCACCGGTGATACCTGGTATTTTACTTTCAATTATTTTAGCATATTCTTCTTCAGTTAAATTAGATGCTATTTTCTTTTTACTATAGATGTAGCCTTTGTTCATGAGAGAATATATGTGTGCTTGAGTCTTTTCTTTACTACTGTAATTTAACATATCATCAGTTATTCTTGCTCTTTTTTTTATATCTATTTCTTCCTTGGTTATTTTTCTTTCTTCAAAAAGTTTATATTCTTCATCCGTTATTAAGTATTTGCCATCATTATTATTTATAAGATAATATTCTTTTAATTCATCAATGGTTGCCTCATCAACACTTAAAACATTTGCAAGTAACCCTGCAATTTCTAATTCTTTAGATTTTGTTATTCCCTTTATTTTGTTGTAGTAAATTGTTTTAATACCAATGTTATCCACTAAAACTTTACCATTACAATCTAGTATTCTTCCTCGCGGTGCACTAATTCCATAAACATAAATATTTGTTTTTTCATCTAATAATTTAGTGTAATATTCCTTATTTTTTAAAATACTTACTAATTTAAAACTACATATAATAAAAAATGCTATTAATAATCCATATATAACTTTCTTTTTCATATTTTTAGTATTGCTTTTTTAATTAATTTCATACAATATATTAAGGTGATTATATGTTTAATATTGTAAGTATGTATATAAATAAGTTAACTAAAGATGATGTAAATAATTTTGCTTTAAAAAAAGGAGCTAATTTAAGTAATGAGGAACTTGATTTTACTTACCTTTTTATAAAAAAGAATTGGAAAGATGTTTTAAAGAATCCAAGTATTTTTGATATCGATAGATATAAGGGACATTATAGTAATGAAAATTTTTTAAAAATAAAACAAGTATTCAATGAATACTTGCAAAAGTTTGGTTCTAATTTTAAATAGTTTTTACATCTTCATATAAGTTAGGGTTAAACTTTTTAGTTAAAATCATCTCTATTTCTAATTTATATGGCGGATATTCTTCGATGTAAGGTGTTTCTAATATTTTAGGAACATTTTTTAATTTTTCATTATATAAAACATTTATTAAATTATCAAAACCAATTGTTCCATAACCAATATTAGCATGTCTATCTTTATGACTTCCAATTTCATTTTTGCTATCATTAATATGAATACATTTTATTTTATCAAGACCAATAAGTTTATCAAATAAATTTAGATATTCATCAAAGTTTTTAATATCTATACCTGAGTCATTTAAATGACATGTATCAAGACAAATACCAACTTTTTCTTTTAAAATAATTTTATCTAGAATAGTTTTTAACTCATTCATAGTTTTACCACATTCAGTTCCTTTTCCTGCCATAGTTTCAAGTAGAATCATTGGTTTTGTATTTGCATCAATTATTAAGTTGATGGCACTCGCTATGTTATCTAGAGCAACTTCTCTATCCATTTTTAGGCTATTTCCTGGGTGCACTACGATATAATTTACTTTCATTTTTGTTATTCTTGCTATTTCATTTTTTAAAAATGAACATGAGAAATTCCATGATACTTCATTTTCTCTGTTTGCTAAATTTATTATGTATGGTGCATGACATATAACATTATTTATATCAATGTTATTTTCTTTCATGTATTCTAAAGCTTCTTTGGTTTTATTATCATCAATTTCTTTTCTTATTGTATTTTGAGGTGCTCCGGTGTAAAACATAAATGTGTTTGCACCGAAACTTTTTGCTTGTTTAGCACTTCCAAGTAATTGTTCAGCACCAAAACTTACATGTGAACCTATTATCATTTTATTCCTTCTTTCTTAATTTATGTATTTATTCAGTATGTAAAAATTCTTACATACTTAAGCCTTTTTATAGACAAGATAATTATATCATACTTTTTGAAATTTTTAGAAAAAAAATGAGAGGTTTAACTCTCAAATATATTTTCTAAATATAACAATTATTTTAAATCATAACATGTTCCATTATAATACGCCCCTATGCTACAATAATTTGTACATGCAGTTGTGGCAGTTGTTTTTGTATCATAATATTCATTTACACATTTGTATTTCAATGTTCCGATGTATGTAGCACCTGTACATGTTTGATTTGATAAAGAGCCTCCATCTGGGCATGAATATGATGTACTAGCAGTGGCTGAACCATAATTTCTATAACATGCATATCCACGTGTTCCGCTTGTTTTATATAAGCATTCATAATTATTACTCGTTTCACCTTCTATGCACTGACTATTACAAGAACTTAATGATGGATGTGTACCAACTTGTGCTAATTGATAATAGCATGTTCCATCTATTACTTCATAATAACTTTCTGAGCAACTATAAGTTGTAGTCCCTGTTGCTGCATACGAATAACTGCATTTAGAACGTGATTGATAGGTATTGGTTTTTGAACAATAATAATAGCTACTAACTGTTTCATTGGTTGAAGCATTTATAGTTACATATTTACTGATTGTATCTGATTTTTGATTTTTTATGTCTATGCTATATGCATATATATTTGTGCTATTATTAACTGTAATGGTATTTCCTTTGGTAAATGTTTTGTTATCAAAACTATAGTAATACTCAACATTACCATTTTTAGATGTTGAACCACTTATTATAATTTTATATGTACTATCAAATTCCATTGTTGGATTTGTTGGTTTTGGAATAACATTTATTTCTTTACTAATTGTATTACTTTTATTACCATTTGAATCCATTATATAAACTTTTATTTTATATGTGCCAATTGTTAAATTATTAAATGTATATGTATTTGATTCACTTTCTACATATGTTACTCCATCATCTTTTGAATAATAATATTTACTAATTGTTCCAGTTCCACTTGTTGCATCAATTGTTATGTTTATTGTATCATCTATAGGACTGATGGAGTAGCTATTTATTTTTATAGAGTCATATTTATCAAAAAATACATAACATTTATCTGAAGTATTTCCTTCCATTACTACCTTTTTATTTTCTTCATCCCACTTTAAAGTACTACCTTGTTCACACTTACTTAAGTTTTCATTAAACATATAACCATCACTTGGCCAAGTACTATCTGTTGATTGAATATAAGTCTTTGAATTAGTATCTGTTTCTAACATCATTGATATTGTATTATTGTTTTTTATTTTTCTTGTATCTTGTTCATAGACGTCATTTTTGCTAGTATATCTTCCTATTATCATTCCAAGTGTTGTAAAAATACACATCAAAATAATTGTTTTATACTTTTTCATGTAGCCACCTCTTTATACGTTTTACGCATTTTATAAATAAATTATATACGCAAAACGTATATATGTCAATGCGTAAGACGTATATTGTGTAAAATTAATTTAGGTGATAGAACATGAATATAGATAGACTTAAAGAAATCAGAGAAGATAAAGATTATAAGCAAACTGACATTGCTAAGTACTTAAAAGTTACTCAAGCTCAATATTGCAGATATGAAATGGGTATTAATACTATACCTATTGAAAAACTAGCTAGTTTAGCAAAATTTTATGATACTAGTATTGATTATTTGGTTGGTCTTACTGATGAAAGAAAACCTTACTCTAAAAGATAAGTATATAATTTAAAATTACCAAAATTAGTTATTGATAAAACTTTTTAAATCTATTATAATATTTATAAACAAGCGTTTGGAGGATAATATGGAAGAAATGTATGTAAAAAGAAATATTATGTGTATTGATTTAAAAAGTTTTTTTGCATCTTGTGAATGTGTTGAACGTGGGCTTGATCCTTTTAAAGTACCTTTAGTGGTAGCTAATAAAACACAAGGAAATGGGGCAATTACTTTGGCAGTTACTCCAGCTTTAAAGAGTCAAGGAGTTCCATCACGTGTAAGACTTTTTGATATACCTAAAAATATTAAGTATGAAATTGTACCGCCAAGAATGAAATTATATATAAATAAGAGTAAAGAAGTTGTAAGTATATATCTTGATTATGTATCTGTTGAAGATTTACATATCTACTCTATCGATGAATGTTTCTTAGATGTAACTGATTATTTAACTTTTTACAAAAAAAGCGATTATGAACTTGCGGAAGAAATATTAAAAACTATTGAAAGAAAAACTGGGCTTACCGCGACATGTGGAATTGGTCCAAATATGTTACTGGCAAAAGTTGCAATGGATACCGAAGCTAAAAAACATAAAAATGGAATTGCTAAATGGACTTATGATGATATACCTGAAAAGTTATGGACAATAAAACCACTTTCTAAAATGTGGGGGATTGGTCCAAGAATGGAAAAAAATTTAAACATATTAAATATATATTCCATCGGAGAACTTGCCCATACAGATAAAAATATGTTGAAAGATAAGTTTGGGGTAATGGGGCTTGAATTATGGAATCATGCTAATGGAATTGATTTAAGTAGAATATCTGATTTTAAAATACAACCAAAAGATAAGTCTTATAGCCATTCACAAGTATTATTTAAAGATTATGATGGTAACAATGTTAAATTAATTATTGCGGAAATGGTAGATGTTTTAGCATCTAGATTAAGAGCCAGCAAAAAAATGACTAGTGTTATTGGTTTTGGATTAGGTTATTCGAAAAATGTTCAAGGCGGGTTTTATCACTCAATAAAATTAGATAGTCCAACTGATAGTAGTAAAGAAATTATTAATATTTGTTTTCTAATATTAGATAGATATTATAATAATTTACCTATTAGAAAGGTAAGTATTTCTTGTGGTGGGTTAACTAAAAAGGCTGGTGTTCAGCTTAATTTATTTGAATCAATCGAAGAAAAAGAAGAAGAAGTTAAAATAAATGATGCAATTGATAACATCAAAATTAAATATGGTAAAAATAGTATTGTAAAAGCTAGTAGTCTTTTGGAAGATTCAACCGAAATTGAAAGAAATAAAAAGATTGGAGGACATCATGAATAATGATCGTGGCATGATTAAATGGTTACCCTTTAATTCTTTGGTTAATAATAAAGAGGTGTTATATTCTATAGTTCATGAAAAAGAAAGAAAAGAAAAGCCTGTGTTAAGCCCAGATGAAATAACAAAAATAGAAAATAAGATAATTGATGCTTATTATATGAAAAGTTTAGTTTTAATTACCTATTTTAAAGGCGGGTTTATTTATGAAGAAAAAGGAATTATCAAAAAAATAGACAATGTTTCTAAACTTGTCTATTTAAATAATTTAAAACTTTTATTTAATCAAATTACCGGAGTAACTGATACAAAATAATAATTGTTATCACTACTCTTTTTATATGTCCATTTATATTCTTTTAATGAGTCTGTATTTGTAAAGTTTTCTGTTACATTATATGAAGTAAGAGATTCATTTGCTAATGAATTTGTATATATATTATATGTTTCATCAGATTTTACAACATAACCAAAGTATTCGTAAATATATAAATAATTATCATCAGCTTCGGCTTTTTTGATTCCCTTAATTACGAAGTTATCACTTTCTAGACATGATAATGTTGGTCTTTCAACTGTACTTAAATCTTCATTAAATATTAAAAGCGATGCATTTTTTATTTCTTCACTAGATACTTCTTTATCTAGGTTATCACAATTAACACCTAAATATTTTAATACAATACTTAATTTATCAGTCAAAGACATTGTTTCTTTTTTTACTTCATTAGTTGCATATATTGTATTAAATAAATTATTTAATACATTTTTATTTGTAACATCTATTTTGTTATAGGTTTGTGTTAAAATTATTGAATCTTTTTCTACTTGTTTTAGATTTTTTTTATTATCAGTAGTTGTTGTTTCTTTAGATGGATGTCCTTCGTTATAATATTTAAATCCAATGTAGAAAGGTTTAAATGTTCGATATGCAAATAATAAAACTAAAATAGATATAATTATTGTACCAATTTGTTCTTTAGATAATTTACCTTTTTTAACTTCTTTTTTATTGTTTTTTTGATTTTCTAAGAAAGGAAATGTTTCTTCCACTTCTTGTAATAATGGTTTATTTTCATTCATCACTAATCACCCTATCATTATAATACCACAAATTTTTAAAATTAAAAAGTATAATTTAACTTCTTCTGTTAATACTTACTAATTCTATGTCATCTGTAAGTTGTTTTATTCTTTCAATTATTCTTCTTGCTTTAACTTTATCTTCACTATCTTTAGTAATTGATAAGTGTTGTTCTAACTCGTCGATTGTAAGATTCGAAGTAAAAAATGTTGTTAATTTATTATTCATTCTATATTGTAAAATAGTGCCAAGAATTTCATCTCTACCCCATGAGGTTACATTTTCGGCTCCGATATCGTCAATAAGTAGGATATCTATATTTTGCAAATAATTTAATTTATCTTCCACTAAAGAGAAATCTTCTTTCATGTTTCTTAAAAGTTCTGGAAAATAAACTATTTCTATTTTAGCATGTTTTTTATTTACTAATTCATTTAAAAGCGATGCAATTAAAAATGTTTTACCACTTCCAAAAGAGCCATGCAAATATAATCCTTTTAAAGTATTAATTGGTTCATAATTATCATAAAAATCTTTTAACCATTTTATTACTTTGATTCTATTTTTATCATTTATATCGATATCTTTCATTCTAGCACTAGCTATTTCATTTAATTTATTTTTCTTTTCTAATTCTTTTTTCTCTAATTCTTTTTGATACTTGCAAGGCATGTAAATAAATTTTAATGTTTCATCATAACTTGGATATAAAACATGTCCTTCCACTTTGTTTTTGCACATGAATAAACCTTTACAGTTTTTACAGTTTTTTAACTCATCACATGTATCAGTTAATTTGGTATTATTTTTCATAACTACATCTTTAGGTAACTTTGTTCTTTTAACAAGTTTTTTAAAGTCTTCATCTTGCATAGATATTTCAAGTTCTTTTTCTAAAGATGCATTTATTTTTTCACTTAATGTCATATGTACTTTTTCCATTATTTAAACTCCTTTAGTAAGTTTTCTAATTCTTCTTTATCACTTTCTGATAATTCTTTTTGATCTACGACTTTATTAAACCAAACTGGTTCTTTAGAATCCTTTTTAACTGGATCAAGTTTTTTAGTAAATTTCTTATTTTCTTTTTCAGCAAATTCCATAGCTTCGGAAGCATTTTTTAAACCTGCTCTTTTCCATTGTCCAGCGATTGTTTCAATATAATTAGTTGCTAGTTTATTATTATTTTTTCTTAAGACATAATCAAGTAAGACGTTTACTACTGCCGGGGGCATTTCCAAATCAATAATTAAGCTTTCAATTATTTTGATATCTCTATTTGTGGGTTTACTTCCGTGATATTTATTACGTAAAAAGTCAACTGGGTTAATACTTTCAAACATTTTAACAATTTTACCACGCATTGAATTATCACCATCTGGTGTTTTTAAATATTCTGGTTGTGAACGATAAATCAAGGTTGGTAATCCTCCGTTATTAAATTGATAAATCTTTCTTGCGGCGATACGTAAGTTATTTTTATCAATCATTCCATATTCATTTAATACACTTCGTATTAATTCCATCATTTTTAAACTATCAATTTTATAGATAAATGCCAGTTCATTTATCAATTCTTTTGTTTTTTTATTGAATGCTTTTTCATTTATTAATCCTTTTGGTATGCTTGATATAATTAAGTCAAAATCAACTTGATCTTTTACCGTTATATCAGAGATTGTTCTTTCAACTGTATCTAAAACTGGAATATTAGCATTACTTTCAAATACTTCATCTAAAGTTTTAGTTATATCTTGATAAGATTTTGTATCTATCTTTATTTTTTGATATTGTTTTTTTAAATAATCATATTCGGTTGCTCCGAGATTGTTATATAGTACAATATTAAGAATCGGATGATTAAAAAATTCATTCGGTGTTAATGGTGAATATAATTCATAGATATAATTATTAACATCTCCTTGTAAAAGATATGTTTTTAATAAACCTACACCTTCCAAAGCTAATCTTGCTTCTTTTAAAATTTTTAATGGAGTTTTTAAAATACTCATTAAATGATGATGTGTTAAGTCTCTGGATATTTGTTTATTTTCTTCTAAGTCTCTTATTAAGGTAAGATACAAGCATGTTGCTAAATGACCTATGATTGGTTCATAAAAAGAAATAAGATTTTTTTGGTCTACATCTGTTAATATACTTTTATTTACTACCATGTATCTATCTGCTGGTAAAAGTGTTATTTCTTTATCCATTTTGTACCTCACCTCACAACAATAATATTATAACAGATTGTACATAAAAGAACTAGTAATATTAATCTTTTTTTAAGTTTTTTTTGAAAATGTAAATAACTAAACCAATAATTAAAATAATTATTACATATTCTTTATAAATTTTTAAATATTTTGTAATAACTATCCAGTTACTTTGAAATATTTTTCCAAGTGAAATAAGTATTGTATTCCATATTAAAGAACCACAAAAAGTATAAATTGTAAATGTTGTAATATTCATTTTACTAATACCTGCGGGTATAGATATTAAACTTCTAATAATGGGAATACATCTTCCAAAGAAAACAGAAATACTTCCCTTTTTATTAAACCAGTCGATTGATTTATTTATATCATTTAATTTTAAATGAAGAATTCTTCCTATTTTACTTTTTACTATTTTTTCTATTCTATCTTTGGTTAGTATTCTACCTAAGTAATATAAAAGAAATGCTCCGAAAAGAGATGAAAAAGATGATGTTAAAATTAAAAGTGGTACACTTAAACGTGATGAATGAGTCATGAAACCCGCTACCAAAAGTATTACTTCTGATGGTATCGGCGGAAATATATTTTCAACTAAAATTAAAAAGAAAACTCCGATATAACCATATTTTGACATAATGTTTATTAATAAATCTTGCATAAATTACCTCGTTATTATTATATGAAAAAAACTAGCAATTATTTAAATTGCTAGTTTCAAATTTAATTATTTTCTTTTTTTATCTTCTTCGAAGTACATAATGATATTTGAAGTAGTTACTTCAGCATCAGTATGTGGTGGTTCAATTGGTTTTTCATCTGGAACAACAATATCACCGATTGCATTTGTATAAATATATGTTACTTCGATAGTACCATTAATATAGTTTCCTTTAGTTTGTCCTTCAACAGTTAAGAATTCATAACCATCAAATTCTTTTTTTATTGTTTCATATGGAGTATCAACTTCTGCTTCAGTTATAATTGAATCAGCTAATTTGTTACCTTGGTCATCAACATAGTTAACGATTAGTTTTCCAAATAATGTTTCCCTAGCTAATTCGAATTTAATATTAAATCCAAATTCCATATTTGAGAATGCGTTTGTAACATAATAGAAATCAAGATACATTTCAATTGGAGTTAAACTATTTTCAGAACCACTTTCAATAGTTCCCAAATCTTTAGTTACTACTTCTTCAGTAACTGTACTTTCATTACGCATATAGTTTCCAACATAGAAACCGTTATCTCTTGTATTTTTACTATTTACCGGATTTCCATTAACATCTGTTACTGGATATAGACCTAAACCTTTATTATAGAACCAATTATATCCTAATTCACTTACTTCAGCGTTTGTTTCACGATTAGATTCATTATTACCATTTAAGATACCACCAAGATATTCTTTTAATCTATCTGAATATCCATAAATTGCTGCATCTGGTAAATCTTCTAATTTTGTAGCACTAGTATTAAATACTTTATTATAATAATCTAAATAATATTTATTTAAATCTTCAATACCATTTTCATATCCTTGAGCAACTAATTCTGCACCTAATACTTCATCTGTTAGCATTTTTTTACATAGATTTGAACTCCAAGATGTTCCAAAAGGACATGTTGTTCCATCAGCATAGTAATAAACATTTTTCCAATTATTACTTACTTTTTCCCTTACTGTTTTTTCTGAATTTTCAAATAATTTTTTTATTGCATCATTTTGTGTTCTGTAAATTGACCAGTTTGCTGCTATTAATTGTCCATCATATGATAATGTGTTTTTTACATAAATACCGCTTTTAACACCATTAACATCATATTTGTAATAATTATCACTAGCTCCTAGTTTTGATAAATCATCTGTTAAAACTTTAAATGAATTTTTGATGTAATTGTAAGTATATTTTGAATTATTTACAACTTTAATTGTAAATGGTCTACTATTACCAGGAACATATTTTCCTTCAGTGATTACTCTTACATCTTCACTAATATTAATATATATCTTTTTACCATCATAATCTTCTGGTATAGTATATATTATAGTGTCTGTTTCTTTAATGAAATTTGGTTTAATTTCTGTAGTTGTTTCTTCAATGTTTTCTCTTTTGACATCCCATTTTGATGCTGCTTCAACATTAGTAGTTAAACCAAATAATGCTACTAATACTAAAGCAAATAGTTTTTTAATATTTTTCATACATTTTCCCTTCCTTATAAAATATATTCTTATATTAAATAAGGTATCACTGTTTTTCTTAGAAAGGTTATGTATTTTTTGAAAAGTACAAATGCCAAAACCCTATTTTACAAAACTATCAATTACTTCGTATTTTTTATCCCCTTCACCAGCTACATTACTTTGGATAAAATATGTATTTATTCCAGCATTTTCTAAATCATGATAAAATTTAGCACTTTGCATAAATGACACTTCATTTGTAATGATACCATCTAGTGGAACTAGATTATTTACACAATCCATATTATCTCTGTAATAAACTTTATCATATTTTTCATATTCTGCGTTGTTCTTTTCTATGTTGTTTAAAAAACTATCCCAATTTTCAGGAATTCCGTTAGTTAATGATGGATACTTTCTTTCACCAGTTGAAGTTATTGGATTATATTTTTCATCCCATTCATAAAGACTTCCTCCTCCACCATTTCCTGTTATTCTTGTGTAACCTTTGTTGTATTCATTATTTTTTGTAAAAAGATATGTTGCACCATCACTTATTACAATTGCATACTTTCTGTTATTTGCAACACTTGTATCTGCAAGTAACATTTGTTTAGCAGCAAGTATTCCAGCTGGTAAATTTGAACCTTTACCTGATTTTAATTGCAATTCTTCTGGAATCTTTGAAACGTTTTCTCTTAGCTCTTCAATTGCTTCATCATTATATGTAGCTAAGTCGAATGCTTTTACAGCATAACCTCTGAAAATTATTACCCCAACTTTAATACTAGCATTTGTTGTCTTAATACTATTATTTAGTTCAGATAACATTTCAATCATAGCTGCAGCTGTTTCTTCACTACAACTAGAATAGTCTAGCACAAAAACTACATCACTTACTAATTCTTCTTCTTTTGATGGAAGACTAATAGTAATTCTAGATTCATAATTTTCGTCTAGAGCAGTAGCAGTTTTAGATTTTGACTTTTCTAATTTTTCATTATCTAAAGTTGCTGCATTTACTGTTTTGCCTACGAAAACAGAAAAAACTAATAATAATAGAACACCTAAAATTCTCTTACTATTTTTCATAAACCCTCCTTCTTTAGAAAAAATTTACAAATTTCTTCTAATTAGTTATTTATCCTATACCAAAAATGAAAAATAGTCAAGAAAAATGTCGAATTTTCCATTACTTTTTGGCTATTATTGCATAATATCTACGAATTAGCTTAATTCCATCTTTCGTTTTATTTTCAGAAACATACTTTTTGAATTTATCAAAAGGTATTTCTTTTTTCTCATGAAATTTTCCATCAGATGTATCATCTAATATTGGTACCTTTACTAAAAGTGCATACAAATCAGCTTCAGTTTTATAGTATTCTACAACATACAAAGGAATTAATTCAACATCTTTGAATCCTGCATCTATGATACTTTCATAGTCTCTTTGGCTTATCGGAATAATATTTTTATAATCTTGTCCATAGCCACACATTTTCTTTAAAGCCCAGCAATCCATTTTGTCTACACCTCTTACAATTAGTGCTCCACCCTTTTTTAATGTCTTATAGATTTGTTTTGCTGATGTAACTGTGTGTCTTGCTGTTACTAAATCAAAATAATCATCCGGTGTATCCATATTTAAATTATCCATTACTCTAAAAGTTATGTTCTTTCTTCCACTTACCTTTAGATTTTCATTTGCATTTTTAATCATAGTTTCAGAAAAATCCGTTGCTAATATTTCTCTGCATTCTGGATAATACTTTAGTACTTTTTCACCTGCTGCAGTACCTAAATCTAGTACTTTTGAATTCTTTTTAATATGTTTTTGAACCTCACTTTCATAAATCCAATTTGTTAATGTTTTGCTTTTGTAATTGATATCAGAAAACGACCAATTACCAATCGCACTATAATAATCATGTTCACTTTTTTTCATATTTTCCTTCCTTTCTTATTATTTGCGATTGGTACAATTAAAAAACCTCCTTCCATGAATACAAAAAACAATCACAAATAATGTGTATTTTTTGCCATTCATGAGGAGATTCTAAGGCTCTTCATTATTCCTTTAAACTTTCGTTTATCAGGTAGTAAAACGCGAACGACCAATTGATTTACTACAGGTTTATTATAACACTCTCTTTTTAGTTATGTCAAATTTTCTTAGCAATAACCAATAAATATTTATTTTTATACTTCTTATAATTTTTGTGGTGAGAACATGTTTGAAGAATTAGTATCTCATCATCACTTTCTACATTAATACCAGTATCATACCATGATTTTTCTTTTAAATTATTTAAGTGTTTTAACCATTTTTCATCATTGTAATCTACACTCATGTAACTCCAGTCTTTAGTTTCTACAAATATTGAAAATATTTGATAAGTTTGTTTACTATTTTCATCTTCTAAGAATATGTATTGATGGCTCTTATAAAAGTCTTCATCATAGTATTTTTCTAGTTCTTTAAAAGGCACAGTTAAACTGGAAGAATTATGACTATAAATTAAGTTTTTTCTTCCTTCATTTATTTTTACTCTGTAATCTAGATAAACTGATCCAATTATATTTTTCTTTTTGTTAACACCATGGCTTAAGTAAAATTCATTATCTGTTCCTTGCAATACAGGTTCACTAATATTTGTACCCGGTATAGTTAAATATCCTTTTATATCTTTATTGTTATTTTCTTCTTGCAATTCTTTTACTTTTGTATATTCAATATTTTTTACTTCATTAGTTTCATAAGTTCCTACATAAATAATTTTTTTATTCTCACTTGAACCTACTATTATAACAATTGATAAAACTATACATATCAAAAAAGTTATCATATATTTTAGTATTTCTTTATCTTCCATGGCAATCCCCCTTTTCCACTTGCATAATATCATACCATTTTATTGGTTATTTGTCAAATTTTTGTTTGCAAAATAATAAGAAAATTCAAAATTAATTGAATTTTCTACCCTAATTTATAACATTTACCATTATAATATGTTCCTGTTGCACAATAATTTTTACAAGCTGAGGTTGTAGATGCTTGATTATTATGATAAGTATTATTAGAATTACATTTATATTTTAATATCCCTGTGTTTAAATTGGAAATCTTATAATCTCCCTTTTTTGGAGTTTCTTCAAGCATTATACTTAAATTTCTATCGTTTATTTCATAATTCTTTGATTGATGGTAAACTTCTTTATTTTTTTTAATAATAATTATAGAACAGATAAAAATTACAATTAAAATTGTTATTATTAAAAATGTTTTTTTATGGTTCATATTATTATTTCCTTATCTAAAGTTGTTATTTTTTCTGGTTCTTATATAACCTTTTTCAATATCTAAGTTAAATTTAGCCTTGAGTATTTGTTTTGATTCTTCCACGGTGTGTGAGTAAAGAGTTTCATAGAAGAACAATCTATAATGATGAACACCACGATTTGATTTCTTTGATTGATTTTTTAATACTTCATGAGTTTGTTCAAAGTTTTTCCAATCGATTACTTGTATTTCTTTCCCACATTCTAGACAAATATATGAGTTATAAGCAAATTTTTTGTGATATTCATTTTCACATGGAAGATAATTTTCTCCCCATTGGTCTATGCTAATATAATATGATTTATTATAGAGCCAAATCTCATGATTGCATGCGATTTTTTTATCTGCATTTTCTTCAAGTGCCCAGATAAATTCTAAATCTATTATTTTCTTTTCAGAATTATCAAAAAATTGTTGTTCTTTAAGTAACTCTTGATATTTTTTTTGAAGTGAGAGATATTTTTTAACTTCAGTTTTTTGTTCTTGCTCTTGTAGCATTTGTTCTAATATAGACCTGTATGCTATTTTATTTTTATCTTTATTTATTCTTTTTACTATTTCTTTTCTTTGTTCTTCTGTCATAAGTAATACCTTCCTATTTTATTTCAAATTTTATTGTTCCTTTGTTATCTTTAAAATTGATTGTTGCTATGCTTCCATTAATTATGTTTAGACATGGACCTTTGTGAGAAATGTTTGCATCATATATTATTGGAATATTTAATTTTGTAATTATACTTTGGTTTAATGCTTCTTTTATAGTTAAACCCAAATTTGATGTAACAACACCAAATCTTCCAAATATTATAGCCTTTGCATATTTAAAGTAACCTAATTCATTTAACTTCCATAAATGTCTTATTACGTTTTCAAGCGATTCCTCGCAATTATCAAAATACCATATTAATCCATCACTTTGATATTTTTCGTTAAATTCATTTATACCATCATATTTTGTTCCTGCTATTTCTGTTATTAAATCAAAACATCCTCCGATTATTCTACCTTTAACATTTACTTTTTCACAATTTAATGTTTTAATTTCAGTATTGGCATTTAAATTATATGATTCATAACCAGTTAAACTTTCTAATCTTTCTTCTTCATATTTATCGTAACTTGACTCGATTATAAGATTTCCTTTAATGATTTCTAAAAAATCTTTTTCACTTTGATGGTAGGTTTCAGCACCAAATGATGAAAAGTTTTTTCCGTATATAGTTGCTATATCACACTTTGTTGTAATTGAATATAATAGTCCGGTTGGATCTGAAAAGCCTGCTATAAATTTTGGATGATTCTTAATTAATTCAAAATCAATATACGGAAGAATTTCCACTAAAAACTCCCCACCCGTTGCACAAAGTATGAAATCAATATCTTTATCTTTAAACATTTCATTTATTTCGTTTGCACGCATCAATTCATTTGCACTTCTTGCATATACTGAGTTATTTATATTTTTTGAAAGTTTTATATTATATCCTAAATTTTCTAAATTTTTAAGTGCATTTTTAAAACGTTTAACTTTCAATTCATCATTTGCTCCATTTGATGGTGCTGGTACTCCGATAATATCACCTTTTTTAATAAATCTTGGATAAATCATTTTTGATGCCTTCTTTCTATCATTAATAGTCTATCATAAATTTTAGTTTTTTTCCACAATTTTTTCTTTTTTTAATATTAAAACAGTTTCAACGTGATATGTGTATGAGAACATATCAATGATATATGATTTTGTTATTTTATATTTTTCTAATTTTTTGATATCCCTTACCTGAGTATGGTAATCACATGAAACATAGATTATTTCTTTTGGATTATGTTCTTTGATTAAATTTATTACATCAGTAGTTAAGCCACTTCTTGGTGGATCTAAAATTAATTTATTAAAATTAAAGTTTAAATTATTTTTGACGTTTGATGCATCACTTGTAATAAATTTAGTGTTTGTTATATTATTAAGTTTAGCATTATATTTACCATTTTCTGTTGCATTTGGCACTATTTCTACGGATAGAACTTCTTTTGCTTTTTTTGATGCACTTAAACCAAGGGTACCCACTCCACCATAAAGATCTAGAACGATATCATCATTTTTTGTATTATCTTCGATTATTTTAAATAATTTACTGGCAGTATTAATATTTACTTGAAAGAATGAGTCATATGATATTTTATATGTGATATCATTGACAGTTTCTAATAAGTAGTCATTGTTATATATTTTTTTATTATTTAGAACGATATTGATTTTATCATTTAATAAAGATTTGTTTATAGTTACTTTATCTTTAGTGTTAATGATTATTAGAACATCATCTTTGGAATTACAACGAATTGTTACATCACCATTTATGATATTGAATGTCTTTATTAGGGGTATTGTTTTGTTTATTATTTTATTTGTAATCATGCAAGCATCAATACTTATTATGTTGTGAGTTTGTTCTTCGTAAAAACCTATTTTGAAGTTTTCTACTTTTAGAGATATTTTGTTTCTATAAAAAGTTTTAGTGTCATTTGGTATTGTAATTGGGTTTATCTCTATCTTGTTTTTAGCAAAATAATTTATTACCTTTTCTTTTTTGTATTTTAATGTTTCTTCATAGCTTAAGTTTTGAAGAGTACATCCCCCGCATTTAGAAAAATATGGGCAGAATGGTTCTATGCGTAAGGGTGAAGGTTTTATTATTTTTGTAGGTATTCCTTCATTATATCTTTTGTGAGATTTAGTTATTTTTAAATCTATTATATCTTTTGGTATGGTGTTTTTTACAAATGTAACTACGTTATCTACATAAGTTATACCTCTACCAAAGTCATCTAATTTTAATATTTCTTTTTCCATATACATCACAATAACATTTTAGCATAAAAGTGGTGGTTTGGTAAATATTAATAATGGTGAAAGTTTTGAATAAAATAGTTAATCGTATAAAAATTATGTTTAGTAAGTCTCCGGATTTGGTTGTTAAAGTTATAGATGCTAATTTTTTTAGCAAAATTTATGTTGTGTATTTAGAAACTGTTACTAGTAGTGATAAAGTTAATGAATATATTTTAAAAGAATTTATTTTAAAGAAAAACGAAGTAAACAAAAAGAATATTACTTCGTATGTGGCTGGTGCGAATGTTAAGAAAATAAGTAATATTGATTTGTGTGAGTTTTATTTGACTAATGGCTTTGCCATAGTAATTATGGGGAATTGTCTTTTTGGGGTTGAATGTAGAGCTGATATAAATAGAAGTATTACGGAAGCTAAAGTTGAATCATCAATTAATGGGCCGAAGGATGCTTTTGTTGAAAATATTCAAATAAATATTGGGTTAATTAAAAGAAGACTTAAGTCTAGTAAATTAAAAATAGAAAATTTATATTTAGGAAGAAAGAGTTTAACTAATATAAGTATTATGTATTTTGATGATGTTGCTGATTTAGAAATGGTAAAAAAAATTATAGATAAACTTAATATAGTTGATATAGATGGTATTGTTGATTCATCGACGGTTGGTTTTTTGTTAACTGGAGAAAATAATAGTATTTATCCGACATTTATGGAAACTGAAAGACCTGATATTGTTGCAAAATGTTTGTTAGAAGGAAAAGTTGCAATTGTGGTTGATACGACTTCAAGTGTTATTATACTTCCTGCTTTTTTCATTGATTTTATTAATCCAGGAATAGATAATTATAATAAAAGTAAGAATGTTAATTTTATAAAGATTTTGAGATTTACAGCTTTTTTGATTTCAATGATGGCACCAGCTTTATATATTGCTGTGATGAATTATAATCAGGAGACTATACCAACTAGTTTACTTATTAATTTTGCAATAGAACGTGGAGGTGTTCCATTTCCCACAATTATTGAGACATTGATTATGCTTTTTGTGTGTGAAATTTTAAGAGAAAGTGATTTAAGGTTTCCATCTAGTTATGGTTCAGCAATCTCTATTTTAGGTGCAATTGTATTGGGCGAGGCATCTGTTTCTGCAGGTATAGCATCCCCGATTACAATAATTGTAATTTCTATTACTTTTATATCAAGTTTAACTTTTACAAATATTGAACTTAATAATGCACTTAGGTATTTTAGAATTATATTTATTGTGTTAGCAGGATTATTTGGGTTATATGGTGTAACACTTGGTTTATTTTACTTTTTGATTTATTCAACATCTACCTATTCGATGAATAGAAATTATTTTGCACCAATTTCACCATTTAATAAAGAATATTTTTTTGAATCTGTTTTAAAAGAAAGTGTTTTAAAAAATAATAAAAGAAGTAGTTTATTTACAAAGAAAAATTTAACTAAAATGAAGGTGAAAAAATGAAAAAGATTTTTATATTGATTGGGGTAGCCTTACTACTTGGAGGGTGTTATGATTATAAAGAGATTAATGATCTTGCGATAATTAGTGCAATTGGTATTGATTATAAAGATGATGTGTATATGGTTACTTTAGAAGTTTTAAATGATAAACAAGATAAAGGTTCAGCTAGTGTTACAACATATACTAAAAATGGTACAGGTAAAACTTTAACTGAAGCTATTGAAGATGCATCCGATAAAATAACTAAGGGCACCAATTTTAGTCATGTAAAATTAATGATTTTAAGCAAGAGTTTAATGGAAGAAAAGTTTGAAAATATATTTGATTTATTTTTAAGAAACATTTATTTTAGAGAAAATTTTTATGTTGTTGGTAGTATTAAAAATTCTCCGAAAGAAATACTTAGTAATACAAATGATTTTGAAAAAATTGCGAGTAATGCCATAATTTTGATGCTTGAAAATATGAATTATTCTTCGAACAGTAATGTTTTAAAAGAATTTGATCAAGTGGTTAAAGATAGTCTTAATTTTGGTTTGGATACTTGTTTTTCTAATATTTCCTTAAAAGATAAAAATTTTTATGTAGATGGATTAATTGTTTTTGATGGGTACAAATATAAAAGTTTATTTAGTAATGAAGATGCTAAGATTTATAATATATTGAACAATGATTTTGATAGACCAACCTATTTTATAGATTATAATGGAAAAAGTTTTACAGTTGCTATGAATGATGGAAAAGTAAATGTTGGCATAAAGAAAGGGAAAATTAAAGTTGAGGGAAGTTTAATGGGAAGAATTATTGATAATGACCCGGATCTTGATATTAGAAATAATGATGTTTTAGATAAAATAAATAGTGATTTTAGCAAATTAATAAATGATAAAATATATGAATTTATTAAAAAGATGCAAAATAATAATAGTGATTTGTTGGGATTATCTTTGGGTTATTACAAAGATAAAAGAATTAAAGATGAAAACTATTGGAAGTACTTAGATATTGATGCTGATGTTAAATTTAATTTAAATAAGAAAGGTTTAATTTATGAAAAGTAATAGTAATTTATTTATTTATTTTATGTGTCATTTTCTTTTCTTGGGGGCTGGTTTTGCAAGAATTGCTGATTTTTGTAAAACTGATATGTTTATAGCAGCAATTTTAGGATTTTTGCTTGGAAGTGGAATTCTTTATATTTTATGCAAGTTAAAATTTAATAAAAATTTAAATGATATTTTAAAAAAGAATAAGGTAATTAATATACTTTTTAGATTTTTATATGTAACTTTTATTTTATTTAATATTATGATTTTATTTGTTTTTCTTTCTTCTTTTTTATTTTCATATTTTTTACCATATACTCCGGCGATTATAGCGTGTTTTCCTTTTTTGCTTTTGGCTTGGTATTTAGGAAGCAAAAATATGAAAGAAATTTATCATGTAGCGTTTGTGCTTTTTATTGTCAGTTTAGTTATTATTTTTATTAAAACTTTGTTGCTCGCAAATGAATTCGATATTAGGAATATCCTACCCATTTTAGATACAGATAAGATGAATATTTTTAAAGGAAGTTTACTTTATGCAGTTTTATCAATTTCACCTTGTTTTGTTTTAATTGATGAAGATATAAGTTTTAAAGAAAGTTTTAAATATTATTTAATTGGAAATATTACTAATATGATTATAATTATAACTATTACCTTGATTTTGGGAGATATGGTTAATGTTTATAGTTATCCAGAATATACAATATTAAGAAGAATTAGATTTTTTAGGTTTATTGAAAATATTGAAAATTTTATATGTATTAATTGGTTTTTTGATTTATTTATTGCTTTATCAATATTTATTAATAAATTGAAAAGTGGGTTAAAAAGTAAAAATAATTTTATTACTTTTGGAATTAGTTTTTTAGTGTTATTTGGGGTATATAAAATTTTTGCTAATAATTATTATAATATGATGATTCTTTATAATTATTATCCATGGGTGTTGGTGGGATTTGTTGTTATATTAATCGTAGTGATTGGAATACTTAAAATTTTTTATATAAAAAATAGCACAAATTGATGTGCTATTTTTGCATTATTTTTTCTTTAACTAGTTTACTTACCAAACTCATGTCTGCATTTTTACCTACTAGTAATTCATTTATTTTTTTCATTACTAGCCCCATTTCTTTCATGCTTGTTGGATTTACTTCATTGATTGCTTCATCAACTAAAGCTTCTACAGATTTTGCATCTAGTTCTTCTGGTAAGTAATTAGATAAAATTTCAATTTCATCTTCAAGTTGTTTAACTGAATCAGTTTTGCCATACTTTTCGTATTCTGCTAGAGAATCCTTTCTTATTTTGACTTGTTTTTTTAAAACAGTTGAGACTTCATTATCATCAAGCTCATGTTTTTTAGAAATTTGTTCTAGTTGTAAAGCACTCTTTAGCATTCTTAATACAGAAAGTTTAAAGGTATCTTTTTCCTTCATGGCAACTTTTAAATCTTCGTTAATCTTTTCGTACATAATTATCCTCTATTTCTTTTATGTGAGTTCTTAATTCCTTCTTTGATTTCATTTCTTCTTCTTACACCAGGTTTTTCATAGTGTTTTCTTTTTTTTAGTTCAGAAGGGACACCACTTCGTGCAACCTTAGCCTTGAATTTCTTTAAGGCTAAATCAACATTACCATTTTGTACAACCACTTTTGTCAATTTCATTCCCTCCCTTCTTGATTTCATTAACTATTATAACATCTACTTTTGGCGGTTGCAACATTTTTTTGCGTTTATTTAGCGATTTTTATCATATTTTTTCGATAAAACAAGAAATTTTTCTGTTTCAACGGGTACTTTGCCCCTCCACAGACCAGTTTCGGATTAGGCCAACCCTACTTAATTTTTAATAACTACACATTCTTTTTTCTACAATTCTTCTTATTGAAGAACCTAAATTGTTACCAACATCATAAATACTGCTTATCATTCTTGCGAACGAACTTAAAAATGTTGCAGTGATGCTTGCTCCTCCACATATTTTTGATAATTCTTGATACTCTATAATCATTTTGAACTTCCATTACACTTCACTGGATTTATGTAACCAGATATTGCTCCGATTATAAATGTTGCTAGTGTCCCGATTGCAAACCAGATCATTGTGCTTCCTCCGTTTATTTTTGATAGTTTTTCATTATTTAATATTTCCATATATACCTCCTTCTTATGATAATAATAATTTCTTTAGTTTTTTATAAATTTTTTCTTTGTTATATAATATTTTGATTTTGAATACTTGATTTTCTTTGTATACTCCATCTATTTTGAAATATGTTGTTTGATAACTTATTAAATTTACTTGATCAAATTCTACATCCAAGGCATCTGTCATTGTTGCTTTATGTAACTTCTTGCCTATTTTGATATATTCGAGAGTGTTTATTGTATCAGGAATCTCTATATTTATTTTTACCACCAACGAATTTTTCGAATAATATGCGAATGTTTCATATGTATCGAACATAGAGAGATTCAAGGTGTAGATTATTAATGATAAAATTATAAGTGATACCAAAATTAAGAATTTGTTTTTATGATATTTGATATTTATTAAATCTAGGTATGTCATAATACTTCCTTTAGGTCTATCGTATCTGAAAATATTTTAGGGTATTTCTTGTGAGATACATAAATTATTGTTTTTTCTGGGTAGACTTTTCTAATGTTTTTCAAAATAGAAATTTCAGTTTTTAAATCTATTTCACTTAGGGCTTCATCAAGTATTAAGATATTTGTTTCTTTTAAAAGTGCTCTGGCTAAGATGATTCGTTGCTTTTCACCGCCGGAGATATTTTTTTCATCATCACTAATGAATGTGTTATACCTTAAAGGTTTATTAATGATTATTTTATCTAATTTACATAAGTAGCATAAATATTCAAATTCAACTTCTGATATATCGTTATCTAAAACAATGTTTTCTTTGATTGTGCCTTTGAATAATTTTTCATGCTGGTTTACATATGTTATGTTACTATTTATTGTTTTTATACTTAAATCTTTGATGTTAATTGTTCCAATTGAGATGGAGCCTTCGTAATCTGTGAGATTTTTTGTTAAGATATTACATATTGTTGATTTACCACATCCACTTGGTCCTTTTAGTAAAACAAATGAGCCCTCTTTTATCTTGAATGAAATGGATTTAAATATTTTTTGATATTTGTTGTAAGAATATGATAAATTTTTTATTACTATTTCATAACCATATATTTCTTGTAATACACCGGTTGGTTCTTTTTCTAGGCTTAAAAAGTCATTGATTTTAGAAATAGTTGCCTTGATATAGTTATATTTTATTAAAATATTAACTATGTTTTTGAAAGGGGTTATAAATAGATACATTATATTTGTAAAAGTAACCATGTCTATTAAATCTATGGAACCTTTGGCTAGATAATAAAAACCCAGCGTGATTATTAGAAACAAGCTTACCTCATCGATAGTATATTTTATGATATAGTCCTTGTTTAGAAAATTATTTAGTTTGAATGTATCATATAAATAATTTGTTAGAGATTTTTCCACCACCTTTAGATGGTTATTTACAAGGGAGAGGTTTTTGATACTATTGAATGTTGATATGTCATCTAGCAAAATGCTAGAGAATTCTGAATTATAGGTTATATTTTGGTAAACTTTTTTGTAGATAACTTTTGTGGTTATTAAATTGGTTATAAGATATAGTATTAATTCAATAAGTAATATTATGAAGAGAGTTTTATTTATTTTAAATAATAATGGGGTTATTAAAATAGCAACTAATATGTCTAGCGTAAATAGTAAAAATAGATCAATAATAAACTCTTTGATAGTTGATAATTCATTAATTCTGGAAACTATTTCACCCGGTTTTCTTGAAGATATAACATTTAAAGGGAGATGATATAAATGATTAATAAAGTCGGAAATGATATAACAATCAATATTTTTATTTAGATGATTTTCTAAATATTTTCTAAAATATGATAGAGAGATTTTTAGAAGTGTAATACTTGCAAATATTATAACTATTACTTTAATGTAATCTTTGGTGTACCCACTATTTACGAATGATGACAATATTTTGTTGTAATATGAAAGAAGTAAAGTAAATATACTAAGAAGAAAACTTGTCATAAGTATTGTTTTTATAATAGTTTTTTCCTTAGTTAGTATAGTTTGATATATTTTAAATATTGTCACATTTTCTTTTAAAACAGTGATATTTGTTTTCGGATAAAATAATAGCACTACTTTTGACCATGCTTCATTAAATTTTGCAAGACTTTCAATCACCTTTCCTTTCGCTGGATCCATTAATGTAATTTTGTCTTTAGCTATTTTTTCAATTACTACATAATGTTCTAATCCATTTTTGAAACTTAAGTGAGCAATGGCTGGTAGTTTGGTTATGTCATAGATATTTTTTAATTTTACTCCGACTGATTCAAATCCGTATTTTTGAGATGCTAATACTAGATTTAAGGCACTTGTTCCTTTGCTATCTGTTTTGGCATCCAGACGAATTTTTTCTAATGGAACATAACCGTTGTAATGTTCAATAATTGATGCAAGAGCACATACTCCGCAATCTGCTTCATCTCTTTGTCTAATTATTTTCATTTATTTTTTCTCCCTTCACTATATATATTTCCTTTTTTTTGATAAATTTTGAAAATTTTTTCACAAAATTTGTGTTTTTTCCCAGAAGTATGGGAAAAAATTTTTTTTAGAGCATTTAAAAAACAATGTAAAATTGTGTATATTTTACATTGTTTTACTTTCATTATTTTACGTTTTATACGTAAATTTTTGTATTTGTTAAATATTTTTAGTTTTAAAATCTATTTTAATTTTTTCTTTTTTTAATAAATTTATCTTGTTATTTATACCTCCACTGAATCCACCGATATTATTTTTGCCAAGTACACGGTGACATGGAATTATGATACAAATTGGATTTTTACCTACGGCAGAACCAATTGCTTGATACGACTTGCAGTTTAGTTTAGTTGCAATATCCTTGTATGTTATCGTTTTTCCATAAGGTATTTCTTTGATGCAATCTATTACTTTTTTAGTAAATTCAGTAACATTTTCTATTTTATATTTAATTGTGATTGGTGGGTTATTTCCTTTGAAATACTCGTCTAACCATTTGCAAGTATCAATAAAAACTTTGATATATTCTTTTTTTGCATCTTTTGATAATTTATTTATATCTTTACTGTTATCAAATACTAATTTAGTTAAATATTCTCCATCACTTTCTAATATTATTTTAGAAAATTCTTTAGGGGATATATAAATCCATCTATATGTCATATTTATAGAATCCTTCTTTACCTATTTTTCCTATTTTGCCTTCATCTAGGTATTCTTTTAAAAGTTTTTTTATTTTTTTAAAATTATATGGAGCAAGGAAACTTGGAATTTTTGCATAAATTGAAACTATATCATATGCTGTTTTTAATCCTACAGTGTCTATTATTTCGAATGGTCCTTTTGGGGAACCCGTTCCCTTTTTCCATGCAGTATCGATACTTTTTACATCACTGATATCATTTACTAATAAATCTAGAGCTGAAAATAATAATGGGATTAACATTGAATTTAGTAAGTAACCTGATTTTTCTTTTTTTAATGGTAATGGTATCATTCTGATGTCTTTAGCAAAGTTTATTACTTCATTAAACGATTCATCACTTGTTTTTGATATTTTCATGACTTCTGCGGTGTTATTTTTCCAGATTGAATTGGCAAAGTGAAGCGCTAAATACTTATCACTTCTTTTTGTGTATTTTGCAAATTTACTTGGTAAGAATGTTGATGAATTCGTTACAAGAATTGTTTTTTCATCCATAATATCTGCAATTTTTTGATAGATTTCTTTTTTAGCATTAAAGTCTTCGGTCATGGATTCAATTACTAGATCTGCATCTTTTAGAGATTTGTTTAAATCCATTTCTAACTTTATGTTATCTATTGTTTCATTGATTTTTTTTAATGTTTTCTTATAATTAAAATTATCAAAATCAGCAATACCTAGAGACCAAGTATTTATATTTACTTCATTCTTCATTGTTTTTATTGCGTCGATATATGAATTTTTAATATTTTCAAGTTTTATTTCTGTTCTTTTGATGCTTTCTTTTGTTCTTAAATAGATTGTGGTGCTATGTCCCGTGAAGGCTGTTTGAAATGCAATTTGACTTCCAAGAACTCCCCCACCTATTATTGTTACATTTTTTATCATTGTACCCACTCCCAAATTGTAAATGTATCAAATAATACAAATGAACCACGCATTGGAATATCATTATATGTATACTTTTTTAAGGTAAAACCTAGGCTTATGTAATCTGTTTCAAGTTCTGCATCTTGCTTTATTTCTTCCTTTTTTAAGGTGATTAGTGGTTCTTTGGTGTGATTATTTTCAAGTCGCATTGATTCAATTAGAATGAATGTTGTGTAGATTAATACAACTATAATTATTGTTTTTAGAATATTTTTCATTTTTTCTCCTTATCTCCTTATATATTACAAATTAATTATAACATCATAGCAAAAGAAAAACAATAAGCTGTATTAGTTATTGTTCTTAAAATTTTTATACCATTTATCTAGTTTGTCTTTGGTACTATTTAGTATTTTACTTCCACTGTCTTGGACAAAGTTTAGAGCATCTTTGCTTTTTTCTTTAAATTTTTGAGATGCATCAATTAATGCTTGATAATTTTCTTCACCAAGACTTTCTCTTGCAAAATTATCCATGTTAGTTGCATTATCTTTGATTATTTCACTGGCTTTGTTAAGTACTTTACCTGCTGTATCACTGATTTTATCTTTGTAACCTGGTGATTTTTCTTCGAGAGAATTATCAATTTTACTAGCAAGTTCTAAAACTTTTTGCTTTCCTGATTCTGTTAGTTCATCGAATGTTACTCCCTTGATTGTGCCATCATAAAAGATGAAATCAACTAGAGTTATAAATGTACTTTTGGCTCTTTCAGTAAAACTTGTTTCTCTTTTTTCTTTATTTATCGTATCGATTGTGGTGTTTAATTCATCAATTACTAGATTATCTTTGGTACTGTAAGTTACATTTTTATTTTGGGGTGTTTCTTCTTTAGTTGTTACATTTTCATTTTCTTTTGTCTTTTCAAAACCATTATTTGATTCATTATTGATATTATTATTGTTATTATTATTTTGCACTTCAGTTTCTTTATTATTTTTAAATATTACATCTCTGTTTGAGTAAACTAACCCAAGTAATACCCCGAATACTACAGCTAAAACTATGCATATAGACATTATTATGTAATTTTTATTTTTATTTTGTTTTTCATTATTTTCCATGATACTTCTCCTTTTTTGATAAACATATTATAACACTAATAATTAGAAAAAGCCATATGTTTAGCATATGACTTAATCATTATATTTAATATTGTCTTCCAATATATAATCTTGTTTTTGCTTCTTTACCACATACTGTGCATGGACCTGTTACTTCTTCGTTTTCAATTAAGCATCTTGATTTAATACCAAAGTCATCTTTAATTTTGTTTTCACATTCAACGTTTCCGCACCAATTTATTTTTGTAAATCCACCATCTTTTGTTGTTGCTATTTCTCTTAGTTCATCGTAATTATTTGCTTCGTATATCATGCTATCACGACGAATTGTTGCTCTTTTTAACATATCTTTTTGAATCGTTTCAAGTAATTCTTTAACTTTTGGAATGATTTTTTCGAAAGTTACTTGAATTTTTTCTAAAGTATCCCTTCTTACTAGGGTTACTATGTTGTTTTCTAAATCTCTTTTACCTAGTTCAATTCTAATTGGGTATCCTTTTACTTCTGCGTCTGCAAATCTAAATCCTGGTGTTTTATCACGATCATCAACTTTGAATGTTATCTCATTTTCTTTTAAATTTTGTTTTAATTCTTCAAGTTTTTCTGAAACATCCCCGATTGGGATAATTATTGTTTTAAATGGTGCAATTCTTGGAGGTAATACTAATCCGTGATCATCTCCGTGAGTCATAATTATTGCTCCGATCATTCTTGTTGTTACACCCCAGCTTGTTTGGTATGGAGTTTTTAAAGTATTATCCTTATCAGTAAATTTGATACCAAAAGCTTCAGCAAAATGTTTTCCGAAATAATGACTTGTTCCATTTTGAAGAGCATATCCATTATACATCATTGCTTCAAGAGTGTATGTTTCTTCAGCACCAGCAAATTTTTCTTTTTCAGTTTTCTTTCCAGTGATTACTGGTAGTGCTAAATAATTTACTTGTAAGTCTTTGTAGACATCAAACATTTTTAAAGTTTCTTCTTTTGCTTCTTCGGCAGTTCTGTGCATTGTGTGACCTTCTTGCCATAAAATTTCACGGCTTCTTAAAAATGGTCTAGTTGTTTTTTCCCATCTTACTATTGTGCACCATTGATTATATAGAATTGGTAGGTCACGATATGTATTGATTATTTTTTTGTAGTGTTCGCAGAATAATACTTCACTTGTTGGTCTTACACACATTCTTTCTTCAAGTTTTTCACTGCCACCATAAGTAACCCAAGCAACTTCTGGTGCGAAACCTTTAACGTGTTCTTTTTCAACATTTAAAAGAGATTCTGGGATAAACATAGGCATTTGAACGTTTTCATGTCCAGTTTCTTTGATTTTTTTATCTAGTACTTTTTGAATTTCTTCCCAGATTGCATAACCTAGTGGTCTAATTATCATACTTCCCTTTACATTTGTGTAGTCTACTAAATCTGCTTTTTTGCATACGTCTGTGTACCATTTTGCAAAGTCCACATCACGATTTGTTATATCTTTTACTTCCATAAAATCACCTACTCTGCATTAAATTCTTTTAGTTCATTGTCTTCAGTTAATATTTTATTAACCTTTTTTGTGGCATCGTTTAGTTTTTCACCACAATATTTTGCTAGTTTCATTGCTTCTGTGTATTTATTTATGGCATCATCTAAGTTTACGTTGCCACTTTCTAATTCTTTAACAATTGTTTCTAATTCTTGTAAAGATTCTTCAAAATTTTTAGTTTTTTCCATTTTTTCTTCCTTCCTTTGTTTCTTATTATACATTATTTTTTTAGTTTTAACAATATTATAGTTTTATCCAGTATCTGTTTAGTGGGTCGTTTTTCCAAATTACTGTGTTTTCTAAAACTCCACCTTGGGATAAAATTGTTTTATTACTTGCAATATTTTCAACATCTGCGGTGATAAGACATGAGGTTATGTTTAGTTTTTTAGCTTCTTCAATAGCTTTTTTTAATTGAAGTTTGCCATAACCTTTGCCACGTTCACTTGGAGTTACTGAGTATCCGATATGTCCACCAAAATTAAGTAAAAATTCATTTAGTTCGTGTCTAATGCTAATACTGCCACATATTTTGTTATCACTTAATCTTTTTAAAAATAATGTTGTTGCCGGGACGAATCCTTCTCTTAAGTTTATTCCACTTTTTTCATTTTCCTTTTCTTGTATCCATTCTTCATATGATGATGATTCTTCTAAATTGGCAAGACCTGAATATTGCCATGGGAGTCCTGCATCTATTTTTTTAATTTCTTCAAGCATTGATAGTGCACTTTCTTTGTCATCTAATGATGGTGCAACTAATTTTAATTCTTCCATAAAACCTCCATTTATTTATTTTCAATTAATCTATTTTTCTTTTTTTTCTAATTCTGTTAAACTCTTTTTAGGGGTTTCATAATCTTCGGGCATTGTTCCGCCGAGTTCTTTGATTGTGTTTCTTATTTTTTTACCAACTTCATAATGAACATCATTTGCATTGTTTTCTCCCTTTATGTTATCCCTTTTTAATTTTTGTTCTGTTTGGGAGATTCTAAAAAGGTTTGCAATAAGTTCATCACTGCCCATGTTGTCTAGAATATCTTCTCTATATCTTAATCCTTTTCTTTTTGCTATATCATTTGCGGTTTCACCATTGTATAATCCTTTGTAACCTGAGTTATGAAACTTATCAAAGTTTTTTACTCCAGCTTCCTTGGCTGCTTGGTTCAAAGAATAATTACCTTTTTTAGTAAGATTTCTTTGATAAAATCTTTTTTCATCTTCAGTTAAACTAGAATATTCTTTTTCGGTAATTTCCATTTTTCTGGTTTGAACCGCGAAGTACGTTTGAGCGAGAGCAATAGCTTTTTTTCTTGCATCTCATTCTTTATTTTACTTGACACTTTTTAGAACTCTATCAATTTTAGAACTATTGTTCAAAGCTGTGCTTTGAGCCCAGTGTTTTCACCATTTTGTCGAAGCCGACAAAATGGTTATTGGTTGTGTTATTTTCTTTACAATTTTGTTTTACATTTTTCCATTGTTACTTTTCTACAACTTTGGCTTTTATTGCACCATCATGTAGTTTAACATTAATTATATCGTCGATATTTACATCTTTATTTGATTTAACAACTTTGTCATTTACTGTTGTTAATGAGTAACCTTTTTCTAAAATGCCAAGTGGGTTTACTAACTTCAATGTATTTATTAATAATGTGTAATCATTTTTCTTTTTGTCTATTAGACTCATTGGATTTTGCAATACGTAAGACATTTTTAAATTATTTAGTTTTATTTCATTATTTTGTAAAATTGTTTTGATGTCTTTGTTTAAATATTCTAATAGGGTGTCTAGTTTTTGTTCTTTCATTTCATACATTGTCATTGGGTTCTTTAGAATGAAACTGTTTTTTAGACTTCTCCATTTGATGAATTTAGTGTTTACCATGTTTTTAATGTTTTTATTTAACCTTATTTTATAATTATTTAAGATTGTGTTTACATCAACAATGGTTGGAACTGCCATTTCTGCTGCTCCGGTTGGGGTTGGTGCTCGAAGGTCAGCAACAAAATCAGCAATTGTCCAGTCGATTTCGTGGCCCACTGCACTTATTATTGGAGTTTTACATTCATAAATTGCATGAGCAACATTTTCTTCATTGAAAGCCCAGAGGTCTTCGATTGAACCTCCGCCGCGTCCAACAATTATTGTATCAACTCCGAATTCATCTGCTCTTTTTATTTGCCTTACTATGTCGTTTGATGCGTAAGTACCTTGAACAAGGCATGGGAAAAGTATTGCTTCACATATTGGGTATCTTCTTTTGATTGTACTCATTATATCTTTTACTGCTGCACCTGTTGATGCTGTTACTACACCAATTTTTTCTGGAAATCTTGGAATTGCTTTTTTATGGTTATTGTCAAATAAACCTTCACTTGCTAGTTTTTTCTTTAGTTTTTCGTATTCAATATATAAAGCACCAAGACCATCTGGTTCCATTTTATCAACATAAATTTGGTAGCTGCCACTTGCGGGATATGCGCTGATTCTTCCTTCAACTAAGACATTCATTCCATCTTCCGGGGTAAATGTTAGTTTTGATGCATTGCCATAGAACATAACAGCATTTAATCTAGATAAATCATCCTTTAAAGTAAAATATAGGTGCCCGCGGGTGTGATTTTTGAAATTGCTGATTTCACCTTTTAGGTAGACTTTGTTTAAAAATACATCTTCATCTAGTACTCTTTTTATATAATTATTTAAATCACTTATCTTTAAATATTCTCTCTCCATTAATTATACCTCTCATTTTTAATAGGTTTGTTATACCTTTGTAGTTTTCATTATATAACATCATCATGTATTCTAGTTCGTAGAATTTGATGTTCTCTTCGTGTTCAATTTGTTTTATTACCTCATAAATTAGGTCCGGGGTAAGCACATTATAGAACTCTTTGATTATTGGGTAAAATTCCTTACTTGTTGTTGCTATGAAATATTCCAAATTTTCCATATTATGTAAGATACTGAATGATGATTTTTTGTGAGATACACCTGTGTTTGAATATGTACGTAGCTTATCTTCAGCATTGTATTTTGGTTTTAATCGTACGTACTCAGTGTCACTAAATATTAAGTCGTTATCTAAAATTGCAATATCTCGTTGATTGATATTTTCTAATATTCCGTAATTACCAAGGTGTCTATCTCCATACATTAAGAATATATCAAATAGGAACACTTTCACTAATTGTTGCATTAATTTTTCTACTTCAGTTGGGTAAAGATTTTCTAAACGATCCCAGGCACTATAAAGATTTGATAGTTTTATTCCTAGTTTTGCTGCACTAATAAATTTTGCATCATTGTTAAAATTGTAACTTAGGTAAAATAAGCCGTCGGGTGTTTTAACTAGGTAATCTTTGCTGCAGAGGATGCCCATTTTGTTTGCAAGTCTGTTACCAACAAGTTCAAGCCCTTCATCTATGGCTCTTTTGCAGAAGTAGGACTTTCCTTCGATAGTGATAAATTCGTGTTCGTAGTCAGGTAATTTGATTAATGTATTTTCATCTAATTTCATTTTTTACTCTTTTATATATTTATCCAACACTGCGTTTATTATTTTTCTTACTGAATCGTCACAATATTTTTTTGATAATTCTATTGCTTCGTTGATAACTACTACTTCTGGTGTATCCATGTATTTTAGTTCATATAATCCCATTCGAAGGATGGCTGCACCAGTTTTATCTATTCTATCTATTGTCCAGTCTTTGATTTTGCTATTTGCTATTTGGTCAAGTTCAGATTTATAAGTTATTACGCCATATACTAGGTCTTTTACAAATTCATTTTCAACTTTTAGATTTTCGCGAATTACTTCTTCGACATTAAATGGGACGTTTCTTTCCTCGAAAATGTCAATTTGATATAATATTATCATAATTTTTTCTCTTAGTTCGCTTCGTGTTTTTGCCATAAATATAGCCTCCTTCACTGAATAATTATATCAAATTTTTAACTAAATGCATAGCTTTTTAGAACATATTTATGTTTAAGTTTTAATTTTTAATTATTGGAAGGATTTTTTGCGTCAATGAGGGAAGCTATGATGATTAATTGTTTTCCTTTTTCTATTTGGTCACATGTTGTGAGAATGATTTGGTTCTCTCTATTTGGAATAGTGATTTTACCTGTTTTGGGTTCTTTTTTGATTTCAACAACCTTATATATATAGGTGATGTTTTTTAGTTCTAGTTTTATTTCATCACCAGTTTTGAGGTATCTTAGGTCATTGAAATATGCTATGTTGCCTACCCCGGAGTGAGCAGCGAAGAGATATGTATTTTTAATACCTGTGTTAATTAACTCGATGTTTTTACTTACATCATTTAATTTATTAGTAGTGTTGTAAAAACCTTGATGCATTTTTATTTTAGGAATTGTTAAGTATCCATAGTAGGTATTAAATTCATTGTTATAATTAATGGTGGAGCTTTCAATAGTTGCTTGTGGGGTAGATTTACATCCACTACATAGGATTATTGTTAGAATTATTATTAAAATCTTTTTCATATTCTTCTTTTTTGTACACTAATTCTTCTTTTTCTAGTCCAGTGTTTGGAATGCTAATTGTGTTATCTTTGGTCGTTTTTTCATTGTTCTTTTCACTATTGGTTGTATTTTCATTGTTTTTAGTTTGATTATCTTTGGCGATATCACTTTTTTGTTCTTCATCTTTTGTGTTAGTTTTATCATCATCTTTGATAGGTTCATTTTCAGGTATTTTATAAAAGTAACCTAAATCTGTTACAGTCAAATAATTTTCATAATCACTTAGATATATTCTTTTTACTTCATCTATAAAATAGATATCTAAATACTTGTAATCATTTACTTCATCAAACCAATTGATTGATTGATCTTTGCTAAAACCTACTTCTTCATCGTCATATTTGATCTTAACTATTTCTTTATCAGAAATTATGCCCTTAATGATAAAACGATAGATGTAATCAGTTGTATCTTCAGCGAAAAACTTAAAATGAGTTAGATTACTTACATTATCTTTGATAAAATATTCTCCGATTTTTAATTGAATACCGCAGTTTTCTTCTTTGCAACTTGCTACCATGTTGTTATTTTTGTCATAGATTGTAAAGTCATTATAAGTTTTGATTAATTCATTTTTCTTTGGATAATCAGTCATATATGTGTCGATGTGAACATTAACTGTTCTAAGGCTTGGTCTTAAGAAAATTGTTTCATCTTTGGTTATAATAATATCATCATTTTTTTCATAAAATCCAGCAGATACATCAACAAGCCTTAAGTCTTCTTCTTTAAAATAATGAGTTAAATTGTTGGAATCTACGGTGATATCATATAGATAACGATATTTGTTATAGACACTAAAGATAAATGAAGAGTTCGGTTCAATATCAAAGTTAATAGTTCTTCCATGAACATTTACATAAACACTAAATTCATTGTAGGCATAATTATCTGATAAAACATAGTTTTTGTCACGATCAATAATGTTTTTGAATGTAAGCTTTTGTTGACCATTTTTCTTGTTCATACCAAATACATATTCTGAACCATAGTTTGAATATGGATATTCTTGGACAAAATATGCTCCGGAATTTACATTTTTGACTTTTAGTTCATCACCGAAGTTTGCTTCATAAGCTGAACCATCTAGAGGATGTGGTTTTTTATATTCTTCCAAAGTAGAAAATATTTCTTGTTCTTTTTTACTAGTATCAATTGGATTTCTAAAGTCATCTAGTACTTTAACAGTATAATCTTTATTAACATTTTCATAGATTAGTTTTTGAACAACTACTTGGTCATATACATCAGTTGATCTTCCATATGCTGCTAAGTTGTTAATTAATTGTCTATCGAATGAATAATCAATATTCATATCCATCCTAAGTAAAAAAGATACTCTGTTATAGACTTTAGTTGTACCATATTTGTATACATAGTCTTCCCCGTTTTGTTCTACGCTTAACATGTAAGCTTTTGGACTTTCCATAAATAGGAATAAAAGTCCTAATAATACTACAAATTTTTTCATAAAATTTCATCTCCCGACATTTAGACTAACACTAAAGTTATTAGATGTATAGAAAATGTTTTGTCAAAAAAAAAGAGCTTTTGACGACATATAGCGAATTATGTCGAAAAACTCTATAAAAATTAAAATTATTTATTTTTTTTCTTATTTTTATTGATTAATCTAACCTTTACACCTTTGTATAGAGCAAATTGTTTTTTTACTCCTTCAGGTAAATTCTTTTTATAAGTTTTCATTACTTTGCACCTCACTTCTTAAAGATTATACCACACAGAGTATAAAAAATTCAATAAAATTAGAATATTTAACTGGGATAGTTTGTAATTTTTAGCTTTTTTTTGTTTATTTTTACTTCGATGGTGCCATCGTAATCGGTTCTATAGATAGTTGAATCACTTAAATTATTGATGGTTTCTTTTGAGGGGTGATTATATTTATTATTTAAACCTACGGATATTACTGAGTATTTTGGTTTTACTTTTTTTACAAAATATTCTGATGAAGAAGTTTTTGAACCATGGTGACCGATTTTTAAAAATTCAATATTTGTTAAATTATATTTGTTTATTAATTCTTTTTCTCTATCTATAGAAGCATCACCCATAAAAAGAAATTGGTGGTTATAAATATTTAGGTAATTAATTATACTATTGTTGTTTTCATCTTCATATAAAGTGTGGTGTAAAAATGAAAGAGTTGTTTTTCCAAAACGGACAGATTTATTTTCTTTAGTGTAATCAATGTTTTTTGTTTTTAAAACTTTGATTATATTACTTTCAATATTCGTATATAAATCACTATTAAAAATTACATGTTTTACTTTGATTTTGTTTATAATATTTATTGCCTCACCGGCGTGATCATAATCTCCGTGCGTAAGAATTAAATAATCAATTTTTGTAATACCTTTGCTTTTTAGAAATTTTATGGTATTATCACTGACATTATAACTGGAATTTACTTTTCCCCCAGTATCTATTAAAATTACATCTTTTCTATGAGGGCTTATGAGGGCAGCACAGTCTCCTTGCCCAATATCTAGGTAATAGACGTAATAGTTGTTATCTAACTTTGGTAATAATATATTTATTAATAAAACTGGAATAAGTAATAATTTGTTATTTTTTTTAAAAAGAATAAAATAATAGATAAGTAAAAGCAATAGATTAAATTTGGGAATTGTTATAAATATTGCTAAGTGATTACATAATTCATTTAGATAATTTAGTATATTAATTACCACAGAAAACAATGAATTTAAGAATGAAAAAAGGAAACTTATTAAACATAAGGGATAAACCACATATGAAATGAGGGGTACAAATATTAAGTTATTGATAATTGAGAATAGATTTATTTCATAACCAACTAATGCAGTTACTGGTAAACTAAATAAAAATGTTATAAAACTTAAGTCGATTATATTTTTTATGTGGTCTTTATAATAGAAAATACCAAATGTAGTTATGAATGAATAAATAAAACCAAGATCAAATATCCGAAATGGATCTATTAATAGTAAAATATCCATAGTTAAAATAAGTAGGTAAATGCTACTTTTCTTTTTATTAAAGAGCTTTAATATATAAAATATTACAACACGATATACGGAAGAAGAAAAACCAGTTAGAAATAGAAATAAAATTAATAAAATGATGCTTATTGGTTTATTTTTCTTACATAATAGTAATAAAATACTTATGTGCATACCTGATATTGCTAGAATGTGACTTATTCCATTGTCTAGGAAATTATTGTAGTTTTCATTATCTAGTAAAGATTTATTGCCTAATATAAATGTTAAGTAATAATCTTTTTTGTTTAATTTTAGTATTCTTTTAAATATTATGTTTTTTAATTTATAAAATATGTTGTTAGAACTAGTGGTGGTTATTTTATCAATATTAAATGTGTAATAGATTTTTTTATATTTTAAATATCTTTGGTAATTGAATGTGTTTGGGATATTTGTACTTGTTACTTTGTTTAGTTTACCAGTTAGAGTAACTTTATCACCAATGTTTACATCAGTAATAGATTCATACTTGTAGTAAGCAAGAATTTTTTCTTTTGCCTTTAGTTCAAGTTCTAGATAATCACTTTTTATTTTGATATTAGTAATTATACCCGTTATGGATGTTTCATTTCCATTATATTTTGATTTATAATTTATTTTGCTATTTATAAAACAATAAATAAAGATAAATATAGTAAAAATTATTAATGTTTTATTAAATTGTAATACGTTCCTTAAATTTTTCATAAGTACTTTTGCCAATGCCACTTACTTTTGTTATGTCACTAGTTGTTTTAAAGTTACCATTTTCTTCGCGATACTTAATGATACTTTCTGCTTTGGATTTTCCAATACCTGTTAGTTTCATAAGTTCAGATACACTTGCGGTGTTAATGTTTATTAAATTACTATCAGTTGTGTTAATACTTGCATTATTTGTGATTTTTGTTGTTATGGTACTACCCTTTTTACTTACTACAATTACCATTTCATCAGTTAGTTTTTTACTTAAATTAATGTTATCTTGATATGCATTTTTGGTAAATCCATCTGCTAGAGTGATTAAATCATTTACTATTGTGCCTTCTTCTACTTCATATACACCAGGTTTATTTACTTCTCCTTTTAAATCTACATGAATTGTGTTTTTTACCTCTTTTAAATCTTCATTTGGTGTACTACATAGTGCTACTTCATCTTTATTGTTGTAAAAATATAGTGCCATAACTAAAGAAGTTAAGCCAAGTAATAATAATGAAATGATTACACCGATTACTATTTTTTTATTTTCTAATATTTTCATATCATCCTTTCCATCTATTTTTCCCTTTCACTATATATATTTCCTTTTTGAAGTCATTTTTTGAAAAAAAATTTACAAAATTAAAAGAATTTCCCAGAAGTATGGGAAATTCTTTTTTTAAAAATATTTTTGAGACATGTATAATTTGTGTCTACTTGACATAATTTTGCAAGTAATTTAGAGCATCATTAAATGTGTTTACACTCACTACATCCATATTAATGTTATATTTTTTCTTTACTTTGATTGCTTCATCATAGTTTTCTTTTGGGCACAAGAATATGTCAGCTTTATTCTTTTTGGCTCCGAGCATTTTATATTTTACTCCATCAATTGCACCGACTTTACCATCAATATCAATAGTACCAGTACCTACGACTTTTAGTCCATGAGTAATATCTTCCTCGGTTATAGAATTATAAATTGCTAAGCTAAGCATTAAACCTCCACTGGAACCTGATTCACTTGATTTGGTTTTAACACTAATTTTGGGATTCGTCTTATATTCATAAGTATTTAAAAATGCTACCCCGATTTTTAATGTATCTTCGATTTTATAAACATATGCATAACAATTTACTTCTTTTTTGCCACGTTTAACAAGGACATTTACCTTGTCGTTTTCATTTAATGTGTTTATATATTCTTTCAATTCATCAATATTACTTATTTTTTTATCATCAACACTGATTAGTTCATCATATAACTTTATATCTGTGTTAGCTTCATCACTAATATATATAATGTTATGGACTTCTTTGGTTATATCTATTTTTTTTGATGCATTTTGATATGCTACGATTGTTGCATTATCAATCGATGAAGTCATATATAGCTTTTCCATTTTTAGTAAGTCATCAACACTTTTATCATCGCCGGTTACTTCACTTGACTTTTCTAAATCCCAATCTGGTATGATAAAAGATAATGCCACCACTGGGATTGTTCCTTTTCTAAAATTTACATAACTCATGTTTAGTGATCCTTTAGAATCATATTTATTTTCTACTTCGATTCTTTTTTCTAAAGGCACTATTCCTCCGGGGGTATAAACTACGTATGGAAGTTCAAAAGTAAATAAAAATACCAAACTTATTATTACCAATAGAAATTTATAATTTTCTTTTATAAATTGTTTTGCTTTGTCATATATTTTATTAAACATGTTATCACCTTTATTAATTATAGCAAAAAAGGACTAAATTATGAAACGAAATCTAACTATTTTTATTATTTTATTGACACTTTTTTTAATATTTTGGAATTATACTATAGTTTTGGGAAGTACAACGTATGCAATCGAGATGTGGAAAAATAAAGTATTTCCTTATTTATTTATTATGATTGTGTTGATTGATTTGTTAAATTCCTTGAATGTTGCAAATTATTTTAAAAATCCATCACTTTACATAATTATTTTATCATTTTTTTCAGGTACACCTTCCTCGAGTGTAGTTATTTCTTCTCTTTATAAAAGTGGAAAAATATCAAAAGAATATGCTAATATATCTTTAATTTATACATCTTTACCTAATCCATTATTTTTATATACAATGCTTATTTCTTTATTTAATACCAAAAAAATAGTTATAACTTTGATTGTTGTTTTGTATCTGAGTAATATTTTATTATACCTTTTTTATAAAAGAAGTTTGCCTGATGTTAGTTTTAGTTATGATAAAAAGAGCGTTAATATTGCTGCAAGTATAAAAAAAGGATTAAATACTTGTCTTTTTGTACTTGGTACGATTATATTTTTCTTAACTATTACTAACCTATTTATATATACTTTTCATATATCTAAAGTTTTAAGTATTTTTTTAAAAGGTATTTTAGAGATGACTCAAGGGTTAAATAGTTTAATAAATCTAAGTATTTTTGGAAAAGCTTATATAGCAATGTTTTTCTTTGCTTTTCAAGGTCTAGCAATTCATACTCAGGTATATTACATACTTCAAGATAATGGACTTGATTATAATTACTTTTTAAAAGGAAGGATTCTTTCTTCCTTCCTTGTTTTAATAGGAACATCCCTTGCCATAGCAGCGTGAGAATGTGTTTAAGTCTATTGTTCTTCCGATGTAACTTACTAAGATATCATCAAGTAAGTTATTATTGTTTTTGGTGTTAAATTCATTTGTTGTATAAACTGGTATATCAATTATAAGAGAATAAATATTTTCGTCTTGGCTAAAGTCTACGGGACTTTGAGTTATATCAAAATACCCTTCTTTTAATGTCCACGTTCTTGTTTTACCATCAGTATTTTTGTATGTAAGTTTATCTTTTAAAACATTAATATTTGATTCTTTATTACCATCAAATTTGAATGTTATAATTAGATTTGATGTTGTTGAATTATCACGTATATCAGTGATAATTTTGTTTTGTAAATCATTTTCAATTGTTCTTAATATTTCTGCCCTGATCACTTGATTTTTTTTAGCATATTTGTTGTTAGTTTCAGAATCATTTAAATCAACAAGTAACCTTACCATGAATACTAGTATAACAGATATAAGTGCTATGCTTATAATTAGTTCTAATAATGTACTTCCTTTGTTATTCATTTTATCACCCCACAATGTATGGATCTTGGTTTGTTCCAGTTCCACTTATAATACTTAGGTTTCCTTTTATAAAGAAAACTTTATTAATATATTTGTTGTCTGTAACATTTGCAATACTTAATACGCCATTACTATTTAAATAGAAACTCTGAATTAAATTACTTTTGTTTCTTGTTAAGAACCACATGTCGCTTCCAATATACATCCAGTTGTTGGTGTTGGTTATTGTTTTGTTATAGGCATCACTCGATGCATAAATGTAATCACTTATATATGGAAGGGAAAAATAATCATTTACATATGAACCATTATTACTTAATTCTTCTTTTGCTATTATATTAGCATTACTGTTTTTTAATGATTCATCTATACCACCTACATAATATGTTGCTTCATCTATGTAATCCATTAACGAAGACATGCTATTTTGATATTCTGTTACTAGAAAGGTTCTAATACTTGTATTAATATACACATTAGTTAAAGTATTATCATAACTTAAAGTATTATTTTTACCTATATCTATAACTTTTACTTTACCATTTATTACTCCGATTATTCTAAATACTTTAGAGTCATTTTTAAATTTTAAATAGTTACTTGGGTTAGTTCCTGTGTATCTTAAAGAGCCATCATTTAAGCCATATTCTAACTTGTCATCATGTTTAACTAAATTTAATTCATCGGAATGATTCATTAAATATCTTACTAAATTACTATCTGTTATATCATTTTTAATTTCTTTTTTTAAATTATCTAAAAGATTTCTATTTGTAATCATATTTGTTACAATAAATAACATTAGACTTAAAAAAACTAAAAAGAATGAATAGATAACTGTTATTGAAATAAAACCATTTTTTTTCATAAATCACCTATATACCTAAGGAAGCATAATAGCTTACACAATTTCTATCAATACCTGGAGCACACTTTTCCATACCTAAATGTCCATTTGAGGTTTCTGCATATTCAACCACTAAATAATAATCATATGATGTATCATTTAAGGTATTCACATAATTTTTTAAATTGTAACTCATATTAACAAAAGAATTTTTACATTTTTCATCTTCATCATTAAAGCAGTTATCAAACATTTTTGTATCTATTAAAATCATTTGATTTACACGATAATTAAGAAGTATTCCACTTAATGATTTAATATATTCTTTTTGAGAATCTGTAAATAATGTTTCATAATCTGTACCAATTACTACGCTATAAGTGTTTGTAAATGCTGTTTTTTTAACCATATCAATGTTGGTGTATTCATCCAAGAATTTTCTTATGTAGTTTGTTTCATAAATGTGAGCTACATCATCATAATAAAGTCGCATTTCTTCATCACTGATGATGGCATCATATGAATTATATAAATATAATAAAGATGCTGATAATATAACAATAGTTATTATTGTTTCAATAAAAGCAAAACCTGTTTTTTTCATAAAACCATTTCCTATTCTTAAATTAATTTTATAATAAAGTCAGAAAAAAATCAACCTTTAATGATTGATTTACATATATTATTATAGGTGATAATCCATGAATTTTAAGAAATGTAATAATAATGGTTTTACAATTATAATATTATTTATTCTGGGGATACTTATTTTTTATCAGACTTTGATTACATTAATATTACCTTTTAGATTTAATATATTTATTTTGTTGCTCGAAATATTTTTATTCTTTTTCTTCATGATTAGAATTATCTGGCCATACTAGTTCTTTTGATTTATAAACATAATTTATAACCTTATTTAGTTCTTTACATTTTTTAAATTCGGTATTCTCTTTCTTTGGTTGTGGGGGCATAAGCATTAAAATGTATAATAGTTTCTTTTCATAATCTATAAAGGGAAACTTATAAAAATACTTTTCTAATGGTTCTTTAAAATCAATATTATCCCAGGTATTTTGGTATAATTTGTAAATATCAAGTACTGGTGTATCTACAAGATAATGATCCCAGCTGATTAGTTTATCACTTAAATAATGGTCTAGCGATAGATTATTATGAACTATACAAACACGCACATTTTTTTCTGATTTTACTAAATCATACCACTCATCAAGAAGTTTATAAGCATAATCAATATTATTTTTTATTAAATAATAATTTCTCATAAATAAATATACAGATGGAGACATATAGATATCGTTAATATGAATATCAAATAAAGTATTATAGTAATTATCTTGATATAATAAATTACTTTTTACATCTTCATATATTTTTTTAAAGTGGTCTTCGCTAACCTCTTTAAAATAACTAGTTTTGTTGTGTAAACTAGCTATTGTATCCATTAAATCATCAAGTTTTTGAGGTTCAGGTCTTTTGGAATCTGTGACATATTCAAAGACATTGACATCACTTCTTGAGGCATCAATTAAACTTGGAAAGAAAATAAAGCCACGAGATTCTAAGTAATTGTATAAATCTTTTAAGTCTTTATCCTTTTCTTTGATGATGTATTCTCCGGTCATAGTTTCTAGAATTGTTGCTTTACCTTTTATTGTGTATTTGTATGGTTTATATATTGATTTTAATATTTCTAGAGTTTTATTCATCTATTAATGGGATTATTATTTTATCCCCGCTGGTTAGATTATTTATATCATTGTATTTTTCTAAAGTACTTTTTTGAGTGTTGTATTTTACACAAAGGGTATCTATTGTATCTGTTTCTTTCATTTCATGAATATAATATGTTACATATTTTTCATCATCCATCTTTATATTATTTAATATAGTATTTTCTTCTTCGGTACCTATTCTTTCGTTAGTTTCCTCATCTTTTATTTCTTCCTTAGGTTCATCTGGTACTTGTGTTCTTTCAGCATCTATTTCATCAAGTAATTTTTCTAGTGATACATCATCATCACTTTTTAGCATTTCTATTTCTTTTGCTTCCTCTGCTTTAATGCTATATTCGATATTTACTCGCAAGGTATCACAATCAATTACTTCATATGTAAAGTCTTCGATTTCAAAGACAACTGAATCAGGGTCAATTTTCGATGAAAGACTTACTGAGAATGGTAATACAAATGAAAATTTTTCTTTGTTGACGCTTACCTCGTGCATTTTGTATTCTCCGGAGATGGTGAAATTACCTAGAACTTCTTCTTCATTTGATGAATAATCATGTTCAAGAGAAACGCTTAATATTTCTCCGATGTTTGTTTTAAACTTAATATCTTTTGTAAATGGTATAACTAAATTCATATTTTTCCTCCTAGAAAATAATATGAAATTAAAATATGGATTAGAACTCTAACCCATGTATTTTGCATATACAATATCATTTATAACATATATATATACCATCTTTTCATTGACATAATAGCCATTATTAAAATTTATATTTGTACTTTCATCTTTTTCAATTGTGGGATTTATCACTACCTTCATAGTATTTCCTTCATATTCAACCTTATCTTTAGTTTTAAGGTAACCTTTTTCGATAAGTTTATTTACTTTGATTTGCATACAATGATTATATTCTTTATTATCAATAGTGCATTTAGTAGTTAAATCTTTTAATTGTTCAAGACGGTCACTTCCAAATTTTGCAGCGGATGTTTCAATCAAAGATTTATTGCTGTTCCAGATACTTTGATTTACTCCCTTTTGTAAGGCATTAACTCCGGCATTGGTAAGAAGTGTTATAATAACAACAATAACAATGACCGCAAGTAATTCCACTAATGTAAAACCCTTATTATTCATGATGCACCTACTTAAGTAATAATCTTAATGCTTCTTTAACTTGTTCTTCTAAAGATTTACTCTTATCAACTTGACCAAGAATCTTTTTAATTTCAGAAGATTTGTATCCTAAAGCAGTTAATGTATCCATTAAATCTTCAGTATTGTCACTAGCTGTTTCATCACTAACTTCAATATCAATCTTACCTTTTAAATCAAGAACAATTTGACGAGCTAGTTTTTCCCCAATTTTAGGAAACTTTGTTAAATATAAAATATTTTCACGTTCAATTGCATCAACTATACCGTTGATTGAACCTGTTGCAAGAATTGGAAGTGCTAGTTTTGCTCCGAGTCCTTTAACACTGATTAATTTTAAGAATAATTCATATTCTTCTTTTGTAATAAATCCATATAAACTGTATTCATCTTCAGCTATTTTGTTATAAACATAAACTTTATATTCTTTACCTATTTCATAACAAAATGGATTTGGGACAAAAATTAAATATCCAATTTTATTACATTCAATTACTATGCTATTACTATTTATTTCTGTAATTGTACCTATTATATAACTATACATTTCATTCACCACCTATATAATATCAAAATTATTAAAATTTATCAATATTTATGGGCGAGTTCTCCGTAAATTAGCATCTTTTTTTGTTTCTAATATTTTAAATTCATTTATGTATCGCATTATTTTTTTAGGTAAAATATCTAATACTTCGTTGTAACTTTTGTTTTTACCAAAGTTTTTAACTATCTTACCTAAATTAACTTGATATGAATATCTTCCACTAAAGATAAAAGTTACATCAAAATCACTTCTTATAGTATAATAATACCCATAGATAATACCTAATAATTTTCTTATAGATTCGGCATTACTTAAAACTTTAGAATTTTGAAAATTTTCGAAAGTCACAAATTTAACATTGCCGCGTAGAATGCACGATTCTACATTTGGTCCGAGTTTTACTTCGTACGGAGTGTTGGCGTAATTAATTAACACATCTTTTAGCTTATTATTATTTAAATTAAATTCTAAAGAGCCACATTTCATTAAATTATTATAATTACTTAAAATGTTTTCAAGCAAACTTCCGCAAAAGTGAAAACTTTCTAGCTTGGCATTTGCATATATCACTGATTTCCCATTTTGTTTTCTATAGTTAAATATATCTTTTAAAAACATTATTTTTTCTATTTCACTTTCTATATTTGTCTTGGGTATGTATTCATCTGTAATGTTTTTAAAATCAAAGCAGATTCTTTTAACACGAAAACATATTTCATTTTTATTAAATTTTAATGTTTTATATAACTCATAATAAGGGTAATATTCTTTTAAAATGTTTAGTATATTTAAGTTTCTTATATTCCATTCATTGTTATAATCATATACTTTTTTTATTATTTGAATATCTTTTTTACTCACATTTTCAATATGTTCAATAATTCTAAAATATTCAAGCAATGATATTTCATCAGTTGACCAAGTATAACAATTTAAATTCAAATTATTTTTTATGTCGGTTTTAGAAAAGAAGTCGTATAAATTATAATTAATGTTAAATAATACACTTAGTTTTTTAGTATCTTTTAAAATATTTTTTATATTATAACCAGTTTCATCCATTAAGATATTTCTTAAGCATTCTCTTTTTTCTTTATTTTTTGTATTTTCTAATGCAATATTTATTTCATTAAATATAATTTTTTCTAATACATTAGCTTCATAAATGGATGTTTTATTATTTAATAAAGGCTCTTTTAAAGTACCTTCTCTTTTGCAATTTTCTTTATATAGTATTACCTTTTGTTTTATGATTTTCTCAAGTAAATCATCTACATCTTTATTACTAAAGTCTTTTATTATAACACACATTGTAATTAATCTATCATAGTCATGATTCTTGCCAACATTATCTTTTATATACTTTATAATATCATTTTTAGCAATATATTTTTCTAGTAATATTTCCATATATACAATATTTTCTATGGTTATATCTCCATTTTTATTTTTTATTTTTAATGTATGTAAATATTCTTTTAGAGTGTTATATCTTTTAGTTAAAAATTCAATAGTATTATCAATAATTTTTATATTTGATGCATCTATTAAATTTAGATATGTACTTATTTCTAAACTTATTGCATTCATATTACTATTTACAATTACTAGTTCATTTATTATTGAATTTATTCTTT